>Ga0209033_1000576_pt1 | contig 21399 bp, 17 predicted proteins | sample LauGreFa1BDMLBDN_2_FD_188218 | JGI IMG/M metagenome (GOLD analysis project Ga0209033, IMG submission 188218) | Freshwater lake microbial communities from Lake Michigan, USA - Fa13.BD.MLB.DN (SPAdes) (version 2) | ecosystem: Environmental > Aquatic > Freshwater > Lake | place: Lake Michigan, USA...
GCTCTGATTCATTCATAATTTCTTTATTTTAATTAATCAATACACTCTCGCTTTAGGTGCAATCATTTCAACATCATTTGTGAGTGTATATAAATGAACTGGACGATAATCTATTTTTACATTGTCATTTTGTAACCACGTCAACGTATGTTTTAACCAACTTTCATCATCACGCAAAGTGTAATCTTCTCTCGCATGACCACCTCGACTCTCATGACGATTGGCAGCAGCATGAATTGCAACAGTTGCTTGTGCTAGTAAATTGTCGAGTTCTAACGCCTCAACTAAATCCGTGTTCCAAATAAGCGATCGATCTGACAATCCAATATTAGCGAATGAATCACTAACTTTTTTCATATCTAAAATCCCCTCATCGAGAGTAGATTGCGTTCTAAATACAGCCGCCTTGCTTTGCATGGTTTTTTGCATAGCAATACGAATTTCAGACACTTTTTCATTTCCACTCCCCTGACGTATTCGCTCAAATCGCTCGATTGAGTGGGTATATAGCTTCTCAGAAATTTCAACATGCCCTTGATTTGGCGTAATTTTCTCTGCACAACGATGCGCTGCAGCCCGCCCAAACACCACCAAATCAAGCAGCGAATTTGAACCCAATCTATTTGCACCATGCACAGACACACACGCTGCCTCACCTATTGCCATCAATCCATCTACAATTTTATCCGGGGTTCCGTTTTCTAATGTAACCACTTCTGCGTGATAATTAGTGGGAATACCGCCCATGTTATAGTGCACTGTTGGCAAAACAGGAATAGGTTGTGTTGTCACATCCACACCTGCAAAAACAAGTGCTGTATCTGATATTCCCGGCAAACGCTCATGAATCAATGCTGCAGGTAAATGCTCCAAATGCAAATACAGGTGATCTTTTAATTTCCCAACACCACGTCCTGCGTTGATTTCCATCGTCATTGCGCGACTGACTACATCGCGAGAGGCTAAATCTTTAGCGTTAGGCGCATAACGTTCCATAAAACGCTCACCTAGTGAATTGGTTAAATAACCACCTTCACCGCGTGCACCCTCAGTAATTAAGCACCCAGCACCATAAATACCTGTAGGGTGAAATTGAATAAATTCCATGTCTTGCAGAGGTAATCCAGCACGCAAAACCATCGCATTACCATCACCCGTTACTGTATGTGCCGATGTACACGAAAAATATGTCCGTCCATAACCACCTGTTGCTAAAATAGTGCTATGGGCTTTGAAGATATGCATTGAGCCATCATCTAGACACCACGCTAAAACACCCCGACAAGCGCCATCCTCCATAATTAAATCGAGTACGATATATTCAATGAAAAATTCTGCGTGATGCTTTAAAGACTGTTGATAGAGTGTATGCAGAATAGCGTGACCAGTTTTATCCGCGGCAGCACACGTCCGCTGTGCTTGCCCTTTACCATAGTGCGTGGTCATCCCCCCAAATGCACGTTGATAAATTTTACCATCTGCTGTGCGTGAAAATGGCACACCATATCGCTCAAGCTCTAATACGGCTGGAATTGCCTCACGACACAGGTACTCAATGGCATCTTGATCCCCAAGCCAATCAGAACCCTTAACCGTATCATAGAAATGAAACCGCCAATCATCCTCACCCATGTTACCCAGTGCGGCACTAATGCCGCCCTGAGCTGCCACTGTATGACTACGCGTTGGAAAAACTTTTGATATACATGCGGTTTTAAGACCTTTTTCAACACAACCAAGCGTTGCCCGAAGACCGGCACCACCTGCACCAACAACAATGACATCATATTCATGTGTAATGATTGAATTTACCATGTCAGTGATGAAATACTAGATAAATTGTATGTTAATCATTATGACGTGGCGTTTCAGCCGAACGCATAAATGAAATCGGAGCATCAGATTCATCATCAAAACTGACCATTTCCCACGCGTCTTTATCGTCAATTAACGCACGAAGCAATCGATTATTGAGTCCATGTCCTGATTTATAACCCGTAAAATTGCCAATTAACGTATGCCCAAGCAAATATAAATCACCAATCGCGTCTAAAATTTTGTGTTTTACAAATTCATCCGCGTATCGCAAACCATCTTCATTGATGACTTTATCATCATCGACAACAATCGCATTATCTAAACTTCCACCTAACGCTAAATTATTTTCACGTAAAGTTTCAATATCTTTCATAAAGCCAAATGTTCTCGCGCGACTGACTTCACGAACAAATGTTGTTGAGGAGAAATCCATCGTGGCTGTTTTGACATGATTTTCAAAAGCAGGATGCTCAAAATCAATAGTAAACGTGACTTTAAAACCATTGAATGGCTCAAAAGAAGCCCACTTATCGCCGTCCTCTACGCGCACAGCACGTTTAATACGAAGATATTGTTTAGGGCAATCTTGCTCTTGAACACCAGCAGACTGCAATAAAAATACAAAAGGCCCCGCGCTCCCATCCATAATAGGTATTTCAGCTGCGCTTACATCAATAATTGCATTATCAACACCTAACCCCGCAAACGCTGACAATAAATGTTCAACCGTAGAGATTTTGACATCATTTGCAATTAACGTTGTTGAAAGCGTTGTTTCTCCCACATTTTCTGGAGTCGCTCGAATCACAACAGGAGGATCTAAATCAACACGTCGAAAACAAATGCCAGTATTGATGTCTGCGGGATGCAGCGTTAAATACACTTGACTGCCCGTATGCAGTCCTACGCCTGTAGCGCGAATAGTATTTTTGAGAGTTCGCTGTTTAATCATAAATTTTTGGTTTGCCACATTAAGGATAACGCGTCAGATTATAACGCGTTATCTTGAATTGTGTAGTATAGACACTTAATCAGGCGCAAAGCACCTGCAGTAAGGAATGGTCAAAAACGCAGCTGATTTTAATCTGCTTGACGTCTTAAAAATGCAGGAATATCTAAATACTCAATATCGCCACCTTGTTTAGGTTGCGCACCAAAACGCGTTTCTCTGCCACTTTCAGGACGATTTTGTGCTGAATGCTGACGAATAACCGTCGGCTTATCTAAACCATCATAATTCATTTGACCGCTAGCGGGATGACGCAATGTATTCACATTTTTATGGGATGCTTTTACAGCTACTTCTGGTATACCCATTCCTGTTGCAACGACAGTCACTTTGATTTCATCATCCAAATCAGGATTAATTGACATACCAATTTTGATTGTTGCATCTTCTGAAGCAAATGCTGCCACAATGTCACCAACTTCGGTAAATTCAGCCATACCCATGTCGGTTGCTGAAATATTCACCAAAATACCGCGAGCACCTTTTAAATTAATATCTTCAAGCAAGGGACATGCAATCGCTTTTTCTGCTGCTTCACGCGCACGATGCTCACCTGTTGCAGAGCCTGTACCCATAATAGCTGCGCCCATGCCTGACATCACAGTTCGCACGTCAGCAAAGTCAACGTTAATCATACCTGGATGAACAATTAATTCCGTAATCCCTTGCACAGCATCAAGTAATACATCATTAGCCGCTTTAAATGCATCCATTAACGATACTTTATTTCCCAGTACGGGTAATAATTTTTGGTTTGGAATCGTAATTAAAGAATCAACATAACGCTCTAATTCTGCAATCCCTTTCTCTGCAACATCTAATTTTTTCTTACCTTCAAATGCAAAAGGTTTCGTTACAACAGCAACAGTTAGAATACCCATACCACGAGCAATTTCAGCAATAACTGGAATAGCACCAGTTCCCGTACCACCACCCATGCCCGCAGTTAAGAAGACCATGTCTGCACCTTCAAGGACTTCACGAATACGATTTTTATTTTCTTCTGCTGCAAGTTTGCCAACTTCAGGATTAGTGCCAGCACCAAGACCTTTCGTTAACTCCACGCCCAATTGAATAATAGTGCCAAAATTTAATTTGCGTAGCGCTTGCGCATCCGTATTTGCACAAATGAATTCTACACCTTCGATGTTGTTGCCCGCCATGTGGCTAACCGCGTTGTTACCGCCCCCACCAATACCGATGACTTTAATAACCGCGCTTTCGCTATAGGTATCAATTAATTCAAATGTATCTTTCATGTTTATCGCCTCTTAAATATTCTGTAAAAAACTGTGATTAAAAATTACCTTGAAACCAACTCGCAATTTTTGACAACCATGACGACCCACTATCATGATCTAAAACGCGATGTAAACCTTGCTGTTGTTGATGATCTCGTCCATACATCAACAATCCCACGCCCGTAGAATGAATTGGATTTTTAACTACTTCCGTTAAACCACTCACATTCTGTGGACTGCCCATTCGTACGGGCATGTGAAAAATTTCTTCTGCCAGCTCAATTAAGCCAAAAACTTGTGAACTTCCACCTGTCAAAACAACCCCTGCTGCAATTTGCTCTTCATACCCTACGCGACGGAGTTCTGACTGAACAAGCAACATTAATTCTTCATAACGTGGTTCAATAATATCTGAGAGCGTTTGACGTGAAATTTTACGAAACGGTTTATTATCGCTAATGCTCGGAACTTCAATTTCTTCTTCATCATCGCCAAGCAATTTTGTCATTGCACACGCATAACGCTGTTTAATATCCTCTGCATTGAGGGTTGGCGTGCGCATCGCAACAGCGATGTCATTTGTAACTTGATCACCAGCAATGGGAATAACGGCTGTATGCTTGATTGCGCCTTCAACGTAGACCGCAATATCAGTGGTACCACCACCAATATCAATTAAGCAAACACCTAATTCCTTTTCATCTTCAGTTAATACCGCATGACAAGAAGCCAATTGCTCTAAAACAATATCATCGACTTCAAGACCACAGCGACGAATACATTTAATAATATTTTGTGATGCACTCACGCTACTCGTCACAATATGAACTTTCGCTTCTAAACGAATGCCTGACATACCAATCGGCTCTTTAATACCTTCTTGTGTATCAATAATAAATTCTTGCGGTAAAATGTGCAGTACTTTTTGATCTGCTGAAATAGCAATAGCGCGAGCTGAATCAATGACTCGATCAATATCGTATTGTGTAACTTCTTTATCCTTGATTGCAACAACACCAAGTGAGTTGCGACTACGAATATGGCTTCCAGCAATCCCTGCAAAAACGGATTTAATTTGGCACCCCGCCATCAATTCTGCTTCTTCAATAGCACGCTGTATTGATTGCACGGTTGTTTCCAAATTGACAACAATTCCTTTTTTTAGACCTTTTGAAGGAGTCGATCCATAACCAATTACTTCAAGATGCCCCTCTGCAGTCAACTCACCAACAATGGCAGCGACTTTAGATGTGCCTATATCCAGTCCAACAATTAAATTACGTTCTGTTCTTTTTGCCATATTTCACTCTGTTTTAAAGCACTTTTATTTGTTTGCCGTTTGCGCGGCGGGAAGTATTTTCCAATCAATTGGCTGAGCATCCGATTTCCATGAAACAGCGTAGCCATTAGGATAACGCAAATCAACTATAGATATCGCATTTACTTGCTCGGCGCCCAATACATCTATTGTCTTTATAAATCGCTGTAATTTCTTTAATTGCTCGCTTCTGCCTAACAATATTTCTAATCCTGAACTTAATTTAATTTTCCATGCCCAACGATCATTAATACTAAACTCTGCAATTTGCATTGATTGATCAACTAATGCCGTATTCACGCCTTTCATAATTTCAAGGGATTTCATCTCTTGACCTTCTGGGCCATATAAAATCGGCAAATGCATAAATGGCGTTATATCTTCTGGCGTAATTATTAAACCATGCGTACTAATTAAAGCCGCTTTCCCCCAGCGGACATAAGGGGTTTTTTCACTAATTTTAACCGTTAACGTATCAGGCCAGACTCGATTAACACTTGCACTATCAACCCAACTCAGTGCAGATAAAACTTCTTTTATACCCTGCACATTGGCATCAAAAAAGCTAACTTTCACCAAAGGTTCAAGAAGTGTCTTAATTTCATCTTTGCTTATTTGCGTAAATGTTCCTTGGACTCGAACATGTTTAATTGGCACGAAATTTTTTACAGCATAAACCATGCTCGCAAATAACGCCATAAGGATGATAAATTTCACCAAACGCATCAAATTATTTCCGACAACTCGTTTCTAAAATTTTCCATACTAATGTCGGGAAATCTATTCCTGCTTGTTTTGCCGCCATAGGCACCAAACTATGATCCGTCATGCCTGGCACTGTGTTAATTTCAATCAATTGCGCCTGACCTTGATTATCGATAAATACATCAACGCGAGCCCAACCCTCTACATTTAAAACATGACTTGATTTTAAAGCTAATGTTTGCAGTGTGTTTTCTTCGTCCTCACTTAACCCACATGGACAATGGTACTGCGTGGTATTTGATAAATACTTTGCTTCGTAATCATAAAACCCACTCGATGTTGTCACATGAATCACTGGAAGTGCAGCCCCTTGCAATATTCCTACTGTATATTCTTTCCCATGAATCCATGCCTCAGCGTAAACTTCACAACCACATTCCATCGCTACTTGAAAAGCTTTTGTGAGCTCATCACGTGATGTTACCTTACTAATACCTACGCTAGATCCTTCAAGCGCTGGTTTAACAATCATAGGAAACCCTAAAGCATCAGCACAAGCATCAAGATCCATTTCATTCTCTAAAACATACCAATTTGGTGTGGGTAAATTTGCCCCACGCCAACAAAGTTTTGTTCGCAACTTATCCATAGCAAGTGCAGAAGCAAGAACTCCACTTCCTGTATAGGGTAAGCCTAACACATTCAAAACGCCTTGCAAAATTCCGTCTTCGCCACCACGCCCATGCATGATATTAAAAACCCTATCAATTGAATAACTTTTTATACTTTCAACAATATCGTCCCTTACATCAATAGCTTGCATATTCACGCCCAGCGCGATAAGTGCCTCACAAACCGCTGCTCCACTTTTAAGTGAAATTGCACGCTCTGCGCTATTACCACCCATTAAAACCCCAACACAACCAAAATCTTCGGGACGCATGATGTGCGTCGTTTTTAATTGTTCACCTACCATACAAACCTCCGTTTGCAAATTAACACCCTGGTTTAGCATGACCTGTTTTTGTACATATCCCATTAACGATTCGATGTCAGCAGCGCTTGCATTCCCTGTATTAATGATAAAATTTGCGTGTTTCTCTGACACTTGAGCACCACCAATACGATAACCTTTAAGGCCTGTCGCCTCTATTAATCTTGCAGCAAAATCACCCTGTGGATTTTTGAAAACCGAACCACAACTCGGTTGATTGGTTGGTTGAGTTTGAGCTCGTTTTGCTAGTAGCTCTTTGATTCGTTGTTGGCTAGCCTGCGTATCGCCACTTTGTAAATGTAAGTGAGTCGCTAAAAACCATTCGTTTTTGTGGCATTGAACATGTCGATAACTCACCTCAAATTCGTCTCGTTTGCGTGTAACACTCTCACCAAGGCGTGTAAGTACTTCAACTTGCGTAACAATATCCCACGTTTCACCACCGAATGCCCCTGCATTCATTTTTAAAGCACCACCCATTGTCCCTGGAATACCCGCTAAAAACTCAGCGCCCACCAAACCCTGTTCCGCACAAAATTTTGCCACCAACGCGCAAGGAACACCCGCTTCAATATAGACAGTTTCATGATCAATACGCTGCATGACTTTTAAGCGATTTTTGGTGTTAATCACCGTACCGGCAATTCCACCATCACGCACGAGTAAATTACTACCAAGCCCCATCCAAAATATAGGTTCATTCTCTGGCAGTGAACAAATAAAAGCAATTAAATCCGCTTTATTCTCGGGTTGATAAAAACGCTCTGCACGTCCACCTACACGCCAACTAGTATAACTGGCAAGTGATTGATTATGCGATAAAGTGCCGTTATATTGCGCCATGACTATTTAATGCCTGTGCGAGTAATTGTGGCAATTGCGTTGCAATTTGCCCTACGCTACCCGCACCCATAGTTAATATCACATCATTCTCTGTAACAATTCCCGCTAATAATTTAGGTAGCACATCCCAATTCTCAATAAAAATAGGCTCTACTTGGCTACGTAAACGTATAGCACGACTAAGTGATCGCCCATCAGCCCCAGTAATCACACTCTCACCAGCGGGATAAATATCCATTAAAATCAAAACATCAACGCCTGCCAGCACTTGCACAAAATCTTCAAATAAATCACGCGTGCGGGTATAGCGATGCGGCTGAAAAATAACAATAGAACGACGTGTTGGCCATGCTTGTTTTAGTGCTTCAAGTGTCGCAGCAATTTCACGCGGATGATGACCATAATCATCCACTAATGTAATGACACCATTATTAAATGGCAAATCACCTTGGAGTTGAAAACGTCGACCAATACCTTTGAAAGCCTGTAAACTGGCCTGAATAGCGACATCATCCACCGCTAATTTTGTCGCAACAGCTATGGCAGCGAGTGCATTGAGCATATTATGCCAACCTGGCATATTCAGTGTTACATCAAGTGAGTCATAATTTCCGCGACGCTCAACGGTAAAATGCGTATGCATCCCCTCTTGTCGAATATTCACCGCTCTGAAATCTGCATCTTCATGCACACCATAAGTCACCATGGGTTTTGATAATGAGGGAATAATTTCGCGCACACCCTCATCATCCAAGCACAACACAGCAAGACCATAAAATGGCAAATGATGTAAAAACTCAACAAATGTTTCTTGTAAACGTGCGTAGCTATTTTCATACGTTTCCATGTGATCATGATCAATATTTGTCACAACCGCAATCATTGGCTGTAAATAAAGAAATGACGCATCACTTTCATCTGCTTCAGCAACTAAATAACGCCCAGTCCCTAATTTTGCATTCGTTCCTGCACTGTTTAATCGCCCACCAATAACAAACGTCGGATCTAAACCACCTTGTGCAAGTATACTTGCTGTCAAACTGGTGGTGGTTGTTTTGCCATGCGTGCCAGCTACCGCAATCCCGAAACGAAAACGCATTAATTCAGCCAACATTTCAGCACGAGGAATAACTGGAATACGCTCTTGATAGGCTTCGTCTACTTCAGGATTGGCTCGATCAATGGCTGAAGATACAACAACGACATCCACTTGCTTCACATTTTCACGTTTATGACCAATAGTAATGACAATACCCAAACTCGCCAAATGCTCAGTCGTGACACTTTCTTTTATATCTGAACCTGAAACGACGTAACCCAAATTACACAAAACCTCTGCAATACCACTCATTCCTGTGCCGCCAATACCAACAAAATGAATGCGCTGTACAGCTCCTAAAGGACTATTGGGGAAATTCATGATTTCGCCTCCGCGATACAAAATTTTGCAACATCAGTCGTTGCGTCTAAATAAGCAAAAGACTGTGCAATAGCACGTCTTTGATGTAGGTTTTCACGAAGCAATTGAATGGCATTCACTAGCGTTTGCGCCGATAAATCAGATTGTTTGAGTAAAATGGCCGCATTTACTTGTGTTAAATAATGCGCATTATGCGTTTGATGATCGTCTATGGCATTTGGTAGCGGAATAAAAATAGCAGAAAGACCCATCGCCGACACTTCACTTACTGTCATTGCCCCCGCACGACATATAATCAAATCCGCCCATGCGTATGCACTTGCCATATCATCAATAAAAGCGTGAACATTTGCCTTCAAATCTAAATGCGAATAAAGCGCCATTACGTCACTGTGCATTGCCGTGCCAGTTTGATGACAAATATTTACTGGTGATTTCAATTGCGAAAGAGCCTGCGGCACAGTCTCATTTAAAACCATCGCCCCCTGACTACCACCAATAATCAACACATTTAAATACGTGTTTTCAAGCGGATGTGGCTCTCGTGCCTTTTCTAAAATAGCCTTACGCAAAGGATTGCCTGTACAAATAGCGTGAAATTTTGGCGCAAAACTATTGGGGAAACCTTCCAGCACTCGCGTTGCTATTTTCGCTAAAATTTTATTAGTGCTTCCAACCACACGATTTTGTTCATGAATAATCAGTGGGATACCAAGCATTTTTGCCATTAAACCACCCGGAGCAGCAACAAAACCGCCCATTCCAAGCACAACGTGAGGTCGTCTCTGACGCAATATCTTTGCAGCCTCAATACATGATTTTAACAATTTAAAAATAGCGGTAAATTGACTCAAAATACCTTTACCGCGCAAACCAGAAACAGAAAGCCAATCAATATCAATCCCATTTTCGGGAATGACCCGACTTTCAAGTCCTGCACGTGTCCCCATCCAACTCACTTGCCAACCCGACTGTTTTAATTCTTGCGCCACGGCTAAAGCAGGAAAAATATGGCCACCTGTTCCACCAGCCATAATGACAATACGCTTAGTCATGCCAATATCCTTTAGGCAAGTTTGCATTATATTCGGTCACTTCATGATGCACACGAAAAAGCAAAGCTACCGCGCAACACATAATCATCATACTGCCACCACCGTAACTCATAAGAGGCAAGGTTAATCCTTTTGTGGGCAACAAACCCATATTCACGCCCATATTCACGAAAGCTTGAAAGCCAAACCAAATCCCTATTCCATAAGCGATAAATGCCGTAAATCGCTCACCTGTTTTCTCTGCAGCAGCGCCGATCGAAAATGCACGCCAAACAAAAGCCGAAAAAAGAGCAATAACGGTAATCACACCCACTAAACCTAGCTCTTCAGCAATAACTGAGAACAAAAAATCGGTATGTGCTTCAGGTAAATAGAATAATTTCTGCAATCCATTACCTAGCCCCACGCCTAACCATTCACCACGTCCAAATGAAATCAATGACTGTACTAATTGAAACCCTGTTTTCAGTGGATCTGCCCACGGATCCATAAAGCTAGTCACTCGCTGCAAACGATAAGGTGAAAAAATAACTAAAAAACCACCAAAGACACCAATAACAGAAAGCAAACCGATAAATTGAAGCAGTCGTGCACCAGCTAGAAACATGACACCCATCACAATAACTAGTGTCACTACAGCCGATCCAAAATCCGGTTCAGCAAGTAGTAAAACGCTCACACAAAAAAAGACCATAAGTGGTTGCAGTAATCCTGTTGCAGAATCTTGTACCCTTTTTTGTTGCCTTGTAACGTAATTAGCCATAAAAATGACTGTACAAAACTTCACAATTTCTGATACTTGAATACGAAACCCAGGGATATTTAGCCACCGCGTACTACCGTTTACTTTTACACCAACCCCTGGAATCAAAACAAGAATAAGTAAAACGACGCTACCAAGAAATATTTTACTACCATGTTCACGCCAGAAATACAGCGGCTGATATGCCACAAATGTCGCCGCGCAAAGTCCGAGCATCATATGTATAAATTGACGCTGTGGATAATAAAGTATGTCGCTATTGATTTTTGCCCCTAAATGCAAAGAAGCTGATGAAACCATCACAAATCCAATCAAAAGCAAGCTAAAACTTACCATCATTAAGATATTGTCAATATGAAGTTTCAACCCTAATGAAGGCTTTTTTTCACGTCTTCTCACGCTGGTAGTGCCTCAATAGCTTGTGCAAATTGATTGCCGCGGTCTTGATAATTTTTATATTGATCAATACTCGCACATGCAGGGGAAAGTAAAATGGTGTCGCCCATCACTGCAATATGTGAAGCAATTGCGACCACTTCACGCATATCTTGTGCGTGATAGGCAGGAACAATCATAGGCAGTAAGTTTAACGCCACTTCAATTAACTTGGCATCTTTGCCCATTAAAATAACTGCTTTGGCTTTTTCATAAATAACAGGCGCTAATTCATTCATATCCGCGCCCTTACCGTCACCACCTGCAATTAAAATCACTTTTTCATCATAGCCTTCCAGTGCAGCGATACATGCCCCGATATTGGTTGCCTTCGAATCATTAACCCAAGAGCAACCCAATTTTTGACTAACGAGTTGCATACGATGATCGAGCGCTTTGAAATTTTTTAAGGCAATCACACATGCTTCTATATCAAGGCCAACAGCATGAGCAAGTGCAAACGCAGCTAATGCATTAGCTGCATTATGCTTTCCCTCTAAAGGCAAATCAGCAAGCACCATAAGTTCTCTCTCTCCATGCATCAAGCAATCATTATCTAAATAAAAATCGGCTTGTTGCTTAATTGAGAAGGTCAGCGTTTTCCGCTGAGTATCACGCATGCCATAAACTATGTCATCATCATGATTTAATACCATCACACCATCGCCCGCAAATACACGCGCTTTTGCTTTTGCGTATTCGACCAAATCCCCATGACGATCTAAGTGATCCGCTGAAATATTCAAAACTGTGGAGGCCACAGCATTGAGCACATGCGTGCGCTCCAGCTGAAAACTCGATAACTCTAAAACATAAAATTGTGCGTCATCTGCCAGTAAATCAAGCGCTGGCGTGCCTAAATTCCCTCCAACACCTACATTTTTATTGCATGCCTGTGCCATTTCACCTAGCATGGTGGTGACGGTACTTTTGCCGTTTGCACCACTAATTGCCACAATTGGCGCTTTGGCAAGTGATGCAAACAAATCAATATCGCTAATGGATTTTGCGCCATTATTTAATGCGTCAGCAATAAACGGTTCGTTTAAAGACACACCTGGACTTACGAATAAGTGTGTTGCTTCTTTAAATGTGTCAAAGGTAAATGGATTAACACGACTATCCACTAAAACAAAAAAATAGCCTAAATCAGTAAGAAAACGTGCAATCGATTTTCCCGTAATACCTTCACCCACAATGATAATACGAGAGGCATCCGTTAAATTAAACGTATGCTGTAATATCTGACGAGTATGTTGTGTTGTCATTTTTTATCTCAATTTCAAACTAGCCAAGCCAATCAATACTAAAATCACGGTAATAATCCAAAACCGAACAATCACACGGGGCTCAGGCCAGCCTTTTAACTCGAAATGATGATGAATAGGCGCCATACGAAACACACGTTTACCCGTCAATTTAAATGATATCACTTGAATCATAACAGACAGCGTCTCCATCACAAATACGCCGCCCATAATAACAAGCACCATTTCTTGACGAACTAGCACAGCCAATACACCTAGTGCCGCGCCAAGCGCTAGTGCGCCAACGTCACCCATAAAAACCATGGCAGGATAGGTGTTAAACCATAAAAAACCTAACCCCGCGCCCACTAACGCAGCGCAAAATACCACCAATTCCCCTGCATGAGGCAAGGAAGGAATGGCTAAATAAGTTGAAAAAGTGGCATGTCCAGATAAATAAGCAAATACACCCAGTCCCGCAGCAACCATCACTGATGGCATAATAGCAAGACCATCAAGACCATCTGTTAAATTAACGGCATTACTGGTTCCAACAATCACAAAATAAGCAAAAATGACATAAAACCATCCCATATCAAACACAAGGTCTTTGAAGAATGGGACAAAAAATTGCGTTTCCACAGGCAATACAGCTGTTTTATATAAAAATAACGCTGCTCCAAAGCCAATAATTGACTGCCATAAATATTTAGATTTTGCTGACAATCCATCGCTATTCCCCTTCATAACTTTACGATAGTCATCAATAAATCCAATAACACCATAACCAAGCGTCACAATTAAAATCACCCAAATATAACGATTACTCAAATCTGCCCACAAAAGCGTTGTCAATGTAATGGCAACTAAAATAAGAGCGCCACCCATGGTTGGCGTACCCGCTTTTTCATAATGCGATTGAGGACCTAATTCACGAATACTTTGACCAATTTTATTACGGCTCAATTTACAAATCATCGTAGGGCCAATAATAAATGAAATTATAAGCGAAGTGAGTACTGCTAAAATGGCACGAAATGTTAAGTAATGAAAAACACGAAAACCGCTATCAAAGCTAATTAAATAATCGGCAAAATAATATAACATGGCTTAAATTCCTGTTGTGTTTACTAAAGCAGCCGCGATATTTTCCATACGTTGTGCGCGTGAGCCTTTAATTAAAAGTGTTTCATTGCCTGTTAAGCGCGGTATAAGCGCTTTCAGTAATTCATCTTGCGACGCAAAATAATAACCATTTTCACCAAAAGCCGTCACGGTATGTGTCATTTTTTCACCTACAGCAAATAATCCTTTGATATTATATTTTTTTAACGTGCCGCCCATCTCAGTATGCAAACGGTCACTTTCTTCGCCGAGTTCCCCAAAGGCACCTAAAACGACCCAATGTTCACCTTCACATTGCGCTAAAACATCTAAGGCTACTTTTAATGATGACGTGTTTGCGTTATAAGTATCGTTAATTATTTTGCACCCTAAATACCCCGTTTGCAGTTGCAAACGTCCATTCACCGGCAACATTTTTTCTAAACCTTGTTTAATTTGAGGCAATGAAATTCCAAGTACCAAGCTCGATGCCCCAGCACCCAGTGCATTGAGTACATTATGCTTTCCAACTAAAGGTAAATCGATACAAATTCGCTCACCATCAAAAATTAAATCAAATTGACTGACAAACCTATCCGATGCGCACTGAGTCACGATATTTTCAGCAAAAACATCTGCCGTATTTTCTATCCCAAAAGATAAGCTTTTTCGATTCTCAACAACACCTGTCCAATAATCAAAAAACACATCATCGGCATTCAAAATAGCTACACCATCGGAGCCTAACGCTTCAAATATTTCACCTTTCGCTTTTGCAATGTTCTCGATGCTTCCAAAGCCTTCTAAATGGGCAGCGCCTACATTAGTCACAATAGCAACATCAGCTTTTGCAAATTGACTAGTATAAGCAATTTCACTAACATGATTTGCCCCCATCTCAATGACCGCATAACGATGATTTGGTGATAAACTCAGCAAGGTTAATGGCACACCAATATCGTTATTTAAATTTCCTTGTGTAAACAATACATCGTCGTTAACACTTAAAATAGACGCCAACATTTCTTTCGTTGTTGTTTTACCATTACTACCTGTCACACCAATGACTTTCAGATTCATGCGCTCACGCCAAGCACCTGCAATTTGTGCTAGGGCTAAATGCGTATCCTCTACTAGAATCTGAGGTAAATTCGTTGCCATTTTTTGATGAACAATCACAGCAGAGGCTCCCTGATGCTCTGCAAGTTCTACAAAATCATGCCCATCGAAGTTTTTACCTTCAATTGCCACATAAAGCTGACCATTTTGCAACGTGCGTGTATCAATGCTTAATCCGTTGATTTCGCAGTTATGTCCAATTAACGTTCCGTGAACACTTGTCGCAATTTCAGTTAATGTCATTTTTATCATAAAGTTGCCAACACTTCGCGAACACATTGCGTATCGTTAAATGGATATTGCACGCCTTCAATTTCTTGATACAATTCGTGCCCCTTTCCTGCAATCAAAATACAATCTTGTGCACTAGCTTGCGTAATAGCTTCTTTAATCGCCTGCGCTCGATGATGAATAATTTGGTGTTTTTGCAACAGACAGCCACTCAAAATAGCGTGCATAATTTCTTCATTGGATTCAAATCGCGGATTATCATCGGTCAAATAAACGTGATCCGCGTATTGCTCAGCAATACGCCCCATTTGAGGACGCTTGCCACTATCACGATTACCACCGCACCCAAATACCACCGATAAACTGCCTTGCGTGTGTTGACGCAAACTTTTCAACACTTTTTCTAGTGCATCGGGCGTATGAGCATAATCAATAATCACAAGTGGCTGATTATTTTCACCACCCAAACGCGTCATGCGACCATCAACAGACTTTAAAGTAGCTAATTTTTTAGCGGCAATCGGAAATTCAACGCCAAGCGCCAACATGACCCCTAATGTGCAAAGCACATTTTCTAAGTTAAAGCGCCCAATCAATGGAACATGTAATTTCTGCCTCTGATCTTGCCAACGAATGTCACATTCAATACCACTCAAATTCAGTTGCACATTGTTTGCTACCAATGTGTCACCCCGTAGTGATTGATTCTCAAGCGCACTCACACCAATAATAGCCACATTCGGCGCAATCACATCAATGACTTTTTGATGCATCGCATCATCTAAATTGATCACAGCAAAGTGAAGGTTTTTTGTGCGAAATAGCTGTAATTTTGCCTCTAAATACGCATCCATCGTGCCGTGATAATCTAAATGGTCACGACTTAGATTGGTAAAAACAGCACCATTAAACTGCACGCCATTGACTCGTCCTTGCGCAAGGCCGTGCGAGGAAACTTCCATTGCAACGAATTGAGAATTTGTTTTTTTGAGTGTTGCGAGTATTTTTTGAACAGCTAGCGCATCAGGCGTTGTATTGAATGTTTTATGTAGTTGCGAAGGCGTTCCCCAACCGAGCGTACCAATAAACGCACAATTTGCAAGCATTTGACTTAAAAATTGACTGCAAGAAGTTTTACCATTCGTACCCGTTATTCCAATAACGGCCATCGCTTGTGATGGATGCTGATAAAAACGTGCAGCCATCTTCCCTAAATTCTGTAATAAATCGGAAACACCAATCGCAACCGTTTTAGCAATATCAAAATACGTTTCTGCAATATGCGCATCTTGACTATCGTATAAAATAGCCACTGCGCCATTCTCAATAGCTTGATTTGCATACCCAAGACCATGTTGCTTCGCGCCATTAAGCGCAATAAATACACTTCCTTCAATAATTTCATGACTATTTAACGACAATCCCAGCACCTCAAGATTGGAATCGATATCTAGCCAAGGCTCAAGCCATTCGCGTAGCGTCATCATAAAATCTAATTTTTCCCCATCAATAGTACGGGCATATTATCAGATTGATCAGGCGCAACCTCAAGAATACGTAATGCACCGCTCATGACTTTAGAAAAAACAGGCGCGGAAACGATACCGCCATAATATTGCCCAGCAGACGGCTCATCAATCATCACCACAATAATCAAACGGGGATTACTGGCAGGCGCCATTCCTGCAAAGACGGAGAAATAGCTTTTTTCAACATAGCCGCCTGCACCCGCTTTTTTAACTGTCCCCGTTTTTCCTGCAACACTATACCCATCAACGCGAGCTTCATAAGCGGTGCCGTCTTTTGCGATAACCGTTTCCATCATGGCGCGAACACTTTTTGCTGTGCGACTGGTAAAAATACGTTTTGTTTCGGGGTCTTCATTGCGTTTAAATAAACTCACAGAATGCAAAATACCATTATCTGCAAGTGCTGTATAAGACCGAGCTAATTGAAGAGCCGAGGCACTTAGACCATAACCGAATGCAAGTGTCGCTTGATCAAAGGGTTTCCAACTTGCGTAATCAAGTAGCGCCCCATTGGCTTCACTTGGAAATCCCGATGCGGTTGCTTCGCCAAATCCCAGTTGATGATAAACATCCCAAAAATATTTTGGTGGCATACGCAATGCCATCTGACTAACCGCAATATTACTCGACTTTTTAATTACCCCTGTTAAATCGAGCGTCCCATAATTATGAACATCTTTTACAACATGAGTACCTATATCAAAACTTCCGTTAGTTTCAAATTTTTCATCTGGGAGAACATAATGCCCATCTAACGCAGCTGCGACGACAAATGGCTTAACGGTTGATCCGGGTTCAAAAATATCGGTGAAAGCGCGATTACGATATAAATTTTCTTTTAAATTTTTGCGGGTATTGGGATTGAACGACGGCTGATTCACTGCGGCAAGAATCTCACCATTCTTCGCATCTAACACGACAAGTACTGCAGACTTTGCATGATTCACTGTCACGGCTTGAGCTAATTCTCGATAGGCTAAATATTGAATTCGCTGATCAATACTCAATTCTAATGTCTTACCCGATACAGGCTCTTTGATATTTTCAACATCATCAATAATCTGACGTTTACCATCTCGAATCACGCGCTTACTTCCCGCAACACCTCGCAAAAGGTGGTCATAAGCGGCCTCTAAGCCTTCTTGACCTTTATCATCTAAATCAGTAAAACCAATTAAATGGGCAGCAACACCACCCGTTGGATAGAAACGTTTGAATTCACGCTCGAAATAAACGCCTGTCATTTTTAAATTTTTGACTTGATCCGCTAAATTCGGGCTGACTTGCCTTGCAATATACGCAAATTGCTTATGCGTATCCGTGAGTAAATCGTCGATTTTACCGGAAGGCACACTGAGCATATGCTCGAGTTGTTTAATTTGCCAACGCGTAGCGCCACGAAATTCTTGTGGATTGATCCAAACAGATTCAACAGGTGTGCTAATTGCGAGCGGAGCGCCATTTCGATCACGAATAATACCGCGATAAGCAGGCACCGCCACATCACTAATATGTCGCATATCACCTTGCGCCTGCAGAAAATCTTTATCAAAAACCTGCAAACTCACGGCTTTTGCAACTAACGTCACCATACCAAAAATAATCACACCCAAAACCCAACGCCGACGCGCTGAAAAATCGCGCGTAAATAACGTAATTTCGTTTTTATGTCGCTGATACTTCATTATGGTTTGATATAAATAATTTTTTCTCGTGCAGGCAGAACAAGCCTTAATTGCTCACGCGCAACTTGTTCAACACGATTTTGTTCGGAGAGAGTGGTCAGTTCGAGTTGTAATTGCCCCCATGCCACTTCGTATTGATCGAGAATTTTTTCTTGTTTTTGAATGTCGATAAAAATAAGACGTGAATTATATTTTTTATAAATCACTAATAATGCCGATATAACTAACGTAATGACAAGTAAGCTCATACCAAAGAAACGCACCATGAAATTAAACCCGCTCAGCAACACGCATGACAGCACTACGCGAACGAGGATTTAACTCAATTTCACTTTGGCTTGGTTTAATGGCTTTGCTCAACACGGTTAACACACCTTTTTCAATATCTGCTTCTTTAATAGGTAACTTTCCAACATATTTCGCACTCGACTCATTGCGCATAAATCTTTTCACTATTCTATCTTCAAGAGAATGAAATGAAATCACCACCAGCCGACCTTGATGATTTAATAATTTTGTGGCTTGCTCAAGTACGGAACTTAGCTCACCTAATTCATTATTCACGGCAATACGAATAGCTTGAAAACTTCGTGTTGCAGGATGTTTATGTTTTTCACGAATGGGAATGGTATCTTCAATCAATTTAGCAAGCTGACGCGTGGTTTCAATAGGCTGTGTTAACTGATAGGTCTTAATGGCACGTGAAATTTGCCGTGCAAAGCGTTCCTCGCCATAATCAAATAAAACATGCATTAAACTTTTTTCATCGATTTGAGCCAGCCACTGTGCAGCAGATAACCCTTGCGAGCAATCCATTCGCATATCAAGCTCACCATCATTCATAAAACTAAAGCCACGCGTTTCATCATCAAGTTGGGGAGATGATACCCCTAAATCGAGTAGAATACCGTCAATCTTACCTGTTAATCCGAGTTGTTCAACTACCGTTTCCATTTGAGAAAATGCGACATGATGGAGAGAAAATCGATTATCTTGCCTCATTATTTGTGCATTTTCACACTCAATGGCAGTGTTATCACGATCAAATGACAATAACTGCCCCTTTTCGCCCAATGCTTCTAACATTCGTCGACTATGCCCACCGCGTCCGAAAGTGCCATCTATATAAACACCCTCTTTCTTAATCGCTAAATGTTGCAATGCCTCTTCTAGCATGACCGATAAATGGACCATCTAATACCCTTTTGTTATTAAAAGACTTAATTAATATCATTCAATAATTAAGCTTTTATGAACTATTAATTTCAACTCACTGTAGTCAAATGTGATGTTATCGCGCATTTTTAATGATTAAAACTCACACGACATTGCTTTTAGATCATAGAAAAATGTTAATTTTTCTCAACTCATTACTTTTAAAACAATAAACTATATTGTTATTTCTAAATTAAGGGAAAGAGTTAACCTATAAGCCGGATTTTGTCTTGGACAGTCATTCATCTAGGCGTTCAGTCACCTGAACGCTCAAGCAATCTACCCGAAAGCCGCAAGGGCGTGCGTTAGCTTTCCTATTTGATCTTGCTCCGAGTGGGGTTTTCCCTGCCACACCTGTTACCAGTTGCGCGGTGCGCTCTTACCGCACCATTTCACCCTTACTGACTTGTTAAAAACAAATTTAGCGGTATATTTTCTGCGGCACTTTCCGTAGGCTCACGCCTCCCAGTCATTATCTGGCACTCTGCCCAGTGGAGTCCGGACTTTCCTCCCTCCTATCATTACAATAAAACGGCGACCATCCAGTCAACTCTTTCTCACGTTAGTTTAGCACATTAGTTGGATTTTGCATTGCGAGCACGCAATCAATTTACGATATAGGACTTTTTTAATGCGGGATAATATGAATCTCCGCATTAAAAATGTCGTTTTAATAAACGCTACCTATTCGGCAGGAAAATATGACGTTAGCTATCAAGCACAAAATAGCGTTTTTAAGCTGCCTATTCGGCAGTGAGTGTAAAAGTAAATGCTATCATATTTACCACACATTTTATAAACTGCCTGCACGGCAGAAAATATCATAAATATCAACATTTGAATTTGTTAACACCTCTAAACTACCTGCACGGCAGTGAACGTTCACATTGAGACGTTCTGATAAAATGTTATCTATAAACTGACTATTCGACAGTTCACTTTAAAATTGTATTAGCTAATGTCGCGATCATTTTCTAAACTACCTTTGCGGCAGTGAATAAAATAATAATGGTTAAATAAAAAGAAACAATTTATAAGCTGTCTATTCGGCAGTAACACCCACACCACTACAAATCAGAAGTGATTCCATACTGCCTACACGGCAGAAAATTCGAATAGTTGCATAATGAAAAAAACAAAAATTTATAAACTATCTGTTCGACAGTAATAAAATTAGGATGACGCTTAAAAAACAGGAACCGTACTTTTATCACTTAACCCGTACGTTGAAAACACAAACTCGTCACTCGCACTGTTTTTTTGCGAATACACGACAAATAAGCGAAAACATTCACCATTACTGGCGCTTTTTATGCTCATAAACGGCAAATCTGTTCGTTGCTCTGAATGTGAGCGTAATTTAAATAAGGCTTCCTCAAAGGAAATAGATTCGCGTTTCGCTTTACGCCGCGCTAAACGTGCATTACTGCTTTTAAGTTGAACACGCTGGAAACACGCAAAAGTCGTTACGTTTTCTGGTACGTCTCGAATATTTGTGACATGAACATAATCACTGAGTTTTCGAAAAGTATGTTTTGCATTAAACTGTTCAAGCATAACAATATTCTCTGCAAATAACCGAATCTTATCTCCTAATGTATTTGTCAGTGCATTATATTTGGGAAAGGAAACGCCTATGGGTTGCAAACCGCCTTTTTGCACAGAAAG
>Ga0209033_1000578_pt1 | contig 21280 bp, 9 predicted proteins | sample LauGreFa1BDMLBDN_2_FD_188218 | JGI IMG/M metagenome (GOLD analysis project Ga0209033, IMG submission 188218) | Freshwater lake microbial communities from Lake Michigan, USA - Fa13.BD.MLB.DN (SPAdes) (version 2) | ecosystem: Environmental > Aquatic > Freshwater > Lake | place: Lake Michigan, USA...
CTGTCCGATCTGGGCGACGCTGATCCCTTCATCGTGCGCGGTGCCGCCGCCTGGTTGGCCGAGCATCCAGCGAAGGAGGCCGCGCTTCCCCTGCTCGACGCCCTCGGAAAGGCGGATGCGCGCGACCTGCAACTGCGGCACCAACTGCGCATCGCGATTCGTGAGCAGTTGAAAACAGCAGGCGCGTATGCCGCCGCCTCATCAGCAGCGGTGGAAACACTCACCGAGATTTCTTTCGCCGTGCCCACGCTTGAAGCCGCGCAATATCTCTTCGAGCGGTGGCCGGCGGATACCGGAAGGCTGCTCGGCCATCTCGCCCGCAATGCCAGTCCGGCCACTCTCGAAGCCGCGATCAGCAAGTCTCGCGAGCAAACCAAGGCCGCCACGCAATCACAAATCGACGCTGTGAATGCCCTCCACAACGGCCTGCTCGAACGCGGCGGCAAGCCGACCGCCTCGCTGCTCGCTTGGGCCACCGAACTTGCCGAGTCCCTGCTCGCCCAATCCACGGAACCGGGGAATGCCTGGATCAACATCGCCACCGACCACAGCGAAAGCCCTTGGTGCGTGCAGGAGCGCAAGGGCGCTGACGGCACGATGATCAAAGTGCTCAGCAGCTTGAACCCAAGCCTCAAAGGCCCCGAGAAGCTCACCGGCATCCTGCGCAGCCAGACCTTCGCGGCACCGGCCAGGCTCAGCTTCTGGCTCTGCGGCCACCAAGGCATCCCCCCAGCCGAAGCCAACAAGAAGAACCTCGTCCGACTCGTCGATGAACAGGGCGCTGTCCTGCATCAAGCCCACCCGCCGCGCAACGACACTGCACAGCGCATCGAGTGGAACCTTGCCGCGATCCAAGGCAAACCCGTGCGCCTCGAAATCGTGGATGGCGACACCGGTGGCAAATACGCCTGGCTCGGTGTCGGGCGTTTTGAGCAGGACGTGCTCAGCACGGACCGCTTTGACAACGCTGCGGCGAGACAGAAACAGCTCAAAACCCTCGCCACCATCCTGCGCACCACCGCACCCGTCGGTTTGCGCGACAAGCTCGCCGCCTTTCTTCCGCAGCCCGCGGCTCTCGCCAAAGCCAAGCCGCAGCCGGAGATCGACGCGCTGATCAAGCAACGCATCGCCGCGTTCGCCAGCGGCCCTGCGGATATTGCCAAAGGCGAGGCACTGTTCACCACACACTGCGCCGCCTGCCACCAAATCAAGGGCCAGGGCGGGCTCATCGGTCCCCAACTCGACGGCATCGGCAGCCGCGGGCCGGACCGGCTCATAGAGGACATCCTCGATCCGAACCGCAACGTGGACACTCACTTCCGCCTCCACTCCCTGAAACTGCGGGACGGCTCCACCGCCACCGGCTTCATCCGCGGAGAGGTCGGCCAGACCACCCTGCTCGTCGATGCCGCCGGCAACGAACAGCGTATCGCCAAGGGTGACATCGCCGAGGACGCCGAGCTGGCCCAGTCTCTCATGCCTCCCGCGTTCGGGCAGTTGATCGAACCCGCCGCCTTCAACCACCTCCTCGGCTGGCTCCTGACGCAGTGAAATCCGTCCCCGACCTCTCCCGCCCCAACCTTGATCCATGACCGCCGCCTCCTCATCAATCGTCGCTTGCTTCGCCGCCCTGGTGGGGTGCTGCCCCGCCGTGTCCGGCGCCGGCGCAGCGGATCAGAGCGGGGCCGGACTGTCGTTCAACCGCGACATCCGACCGATCCTCAGTGACAACTGCTTTTACTGTCACGGGCCGGACAAAGACAACCGCAAGGCCGACCTGCGGCTCGACGTACGCGAGGAACTGATCAAGCTGGGGCCACAGACGCTGATTGAACGCATCACCACCACGGATGCCGATGACCTCATGCCCCCCGCAGAGTCGCACAAGAAGCTCTCGGCGAAGCAAAAAGACACGCTGAAGCAATGGATCGCCGAAGGGGCGAAGTATGAGCTGCATTGGGCCTTTGTTCCGCCAGTGAAGCCGAAGGCAGGCAACTCCATCGATCACTTCATTCGGGCAGAGTTGAAGAAACGCGGGCTGGAACCTGCGCCGAGGGCTTCACGGGAGACTCTGGTGCGGCGGCTGTCCCTGGACCTTACCGGCTTGCCGCCAAAAGAATCGGACGTCGCTGACTTGCCGGATTACGTCGACCGCCTCCTTCGTTCACCGCAATACGGCGAGCACATGGCGGTCGCGTGGCTGGATGCGGCGCGTTTTGCGGACACGAATGGCTACCAGGTGGATCGTGACCGAGAGCTGTGGCCGTGGCGTGACTGGGTGATCAAGGCTTTCAACGCGAACCTGCCTTTCGATCAGTTCACCGTTGAGCAGCTTGCGGGTGATTTGCTGCCGGGAGCCACGCTGGATCAAAAGATCGCCACCGGCTTTAATCGCAATCACATGCTGAACGAGGAGGGCGGCGTCATCGCGGAGGAGTTCCTCGCCGAATACACGGCTGATCGCGTGGAGACGACGGCTGCCGTATGGATGGGGCAGACCTTCAACTGCTGCCGCTGCCACGATCACAAGTTCGACCCCTTCACCGCGAAGGACTTCTATGCGATGAAGGCCTTCTTCCACAACGTGCCGGAGCGTGGCGTCGGCATTTACAGCAATCCGGTGCGCACCAATGCGCCGCCTTTCGTGAAACTGCCCGCTCCGGAGCTGGAAGCGAAGATCGCGGCACTGAACGCGAAGCTCAAACCCGTCGAGGACAAGCTCAAAGGCCTCGTCTCAGGTGATCTGGAGCCATGGGCGAAAAAGCTCGTCGCAGCGAAAATCGACTGGTTGCCGCTGGAGCCGCAAAAGGCCACGGGCGGGGACAATCCGCCTCAAATCGCCGACAAGGCCGTTTTGATCGGTCCGCAGGAAACGCGGCCGAACAACATCGTCATCCAGGCGAAGCTCCCGGCAGGCCGAATCACCGCGCTGCGCCTCGAATGCTCCACCACGGCTGCTTCGGCCAGTTTTCAATGGAGCGAGCTCGAAGTGGGCAAAACCAAGCTGCATTCCATCGGTGCCACGCACGCCAGCGTGCTCGACAATGATCGCAAAACCAAATCCGTGCTCTCGGTGTCGCCGAACAAGCCGGTGCAGGCGCTCTTTGAGCTCGAAAAGCCTCTCGCGGCCGCCGAAGTGGAGATCACGATCGGGGTCGAGAATGCCGGCGGACCTTCGCAGTGGCGTTTGTTTGCCACCACGACTCCGACCGAGGTCATCGCGCACTCAAGCATCGTAGCCATCGCGCAGAAAGAGCCTGCGAAACGAACGGCAGCCGAACGCAAGCAACTCGCGGACTTCCGATTGTCGCAAATGCCTGAGCATCGTCGCCTCGGTGAGGAAGCAGCCGCCTTGAAGAAGCAGATCGCCACCGCCGAGGCGGAGATTCCCACCACGCTGGTCATGGAGGAGCAGAAGGAGATGCGCCCCACGTTCATCCTCATGCGCGGTGCCTACGACAAGCCGGGCGAAAAGGTCGCCGCGGCCACGCCCGGTGTCTTGCCCGCGCTCGCCGCTGATCTACCGCGCAACCGCCTCGGCCTCGCGAAATGGCTCGTGAGCCGCGAGAACCCGCTCACCGCCCGCGTGATCGTGAACCGCTTCTGGCAGCATTTCTTCGGCACCGGCCTCGTGCGCACCAGCGAGGACTTTGGCTCGCAAGGTGAACAACCAAGTCATCCCGAGCTGCTTGACTGGCTCGCGGTGACGTTTCAAGAGAGCGGCTGGGATGTGAAGAAGCTCGTGAAGCTGATCGTGACCAGCGAGACGTATCAGCAGAGTTCTCGGTTCTCGGTTCGCAGCGCTCAGTTGGACCCGATGAATACCTGGCTCTCCCGCGGCCCACGTCATCGTTTGGGCGCCGAAGTCATTCGCGATCAAGCTCTGGCCGCGAGCGGGCTGCTGGTGGAGAAAATCGGCGGCCCGAGCGTGAAGCCGTATCATCCGCCCGGCCTTTACGAACAGGTCGTGGCTCAGCGTGACAATCCCAAGGCCACCTACCAGCAAGGCAGTGGCGATGATCTGCATCGTCGCAGCCTTTACACCTACTGGAAGCGCAGCGTGCCTCATCCCGGCATGTTGCTCTTCGATGCGCCTTTCCGCGAAACCTGCGCCCTCCGCCGATCACGCTCGAACACCCCCCTGCAAGCTCTCAACCTGCTGAATGATCCCACCTATGTCGAAGCGGCTCGCTTCCTTGCGCAACGCATGATCAAAGAAGGCGGCGCGAGCATCGAGTCACGCCTCACGCATGGTTTCCGGCTACTGCTCGCTCGCAAGCCAAGCTCTCAGGAACTCCAAGTGCTGACCACCGCTGTCGAGCGATCCATCCAGGACTTCGCCAAAGACCCCGAAGCCGCCCAACAGCTCCTCGCCTTCGGCGAAGCCAAAACGGACGACAAACTGAGCGCTGCTGAACTCGCCGCCTACGCCACCGTCGCCAGCACGTTGATCAATCTCGACGAAACCATCACCAAGGAGTGACATCATGAGCCCCGAATCACCCCTCGCACCCCTTTCGCGTCGCAACTGGCTCAAGGACATCGCGTTGGCATCTCTCGCGAATCCAAAGCTCTTTGCCTCGCCGGCGGCTCACTTTGCGCCGAGGGCGAAGCGCATCATCTGGCTCACGCAGGCGGGTGCGCCGTCGCAGCTTGACCTCTTTGATTACAAGCCAGGGCTCGCGTCGCAGTTCGACAAGGATTTGCCGAACTCCGTGCGTGGCGAGCAGCGGCTCACGGGCATGACGGCGGGACAAAAGCGCTTCCCCGTCGCGCCATCGGTGTTCAAGTTTGCGCAGCATGGGCAGAGCGGCATGTGGTTGAGCGAGTTGCTGCCGCACACATCGAAATTGGCGGATGAGATCTGTCTCATCCGCTCGCTGCACACCGAGGCGATCAACCACGATCCGGCGATGACGCTGCTGCAAACCGGGAATCAAATCGGCGGACGGCCCGCGTTTGGCGCGTGGGTGTCATATGGCCTCGGATCGGACAACGCGGACCTGCCCGCATTCGTCGCGCTCATCTCGCGTCCCAGCGGCCCCACGAACGCACAACCGCTGCACGAGCGCATGTGGGGCAGCGGCTTTTTGCCGTCGAAGTATCAAGGCGTGCGCATGAGTTCCGGCAAAGACCCCGTGCTCTTTCTTTCCAATCCGCCCGGCATCACCACCGAGCGCCGCCGTGCCATGCTCGACGATATCGCCGTGTTGAACCGCCTCAAGCTCGCCGATTACCACGATCCCGAAACGCAGGCCCGCATCGACCAATACGAGATGTCCTTTCGCATGCAGGCCGCCGTGCCCGACCTCGCCGACCTCTCCAAAGAGCCCGCTGACATCTACGAGCGCTACGGCCCCGAGTCGAAGAAGCCGGGAACGTATGCCGCGAACTGCATCCTCGCCCGCCGGCTCGCCGAGCGTGGCGTGCGCTTCATCCAGCTCTATCATCGCGGCTGGGACCAGCACAATAACCTGCCCAGCGGCATCAAGAGCCAGTGCCACGACACCGACCAGCCCACAGCCGCGCTTTTGGCCGAGCTCAAAGAACGCGGCATGCTCGATGACACGCTCGTCATCTGGGGCGGCGAGTTCGGACGCACGGTGTATTCGCAGGGCGTGCTCACCCGCGACAATCACGGCCGTGATCACCACCCGCGCTGCTACAGCGTCTGGATGGCCGGTGCCGGCGTGAAAGGCGGCCACGTCCACGGCGAGACGGACGACTTCAGCTACAACATCGTCAAAGACCCCGTGCACATCCACGACCTCAACGCCACCGCGCTTCACCTCCTCGGCCTCGATCACACCCGCCTCACCTACCGCTTCCAAGGCCGCGATTACCGGCTCACCGATGTGCATGGTAAAGTCGTCAAAGGCATCCTCGCATGAGCCACATCATCCCACCGTCATGAAAAACGTCACCCTCACCATGCAGCGCTCCCTTTCCCGCCGGGCGTTGCTCAAAGGCGCCGGGATCACGCTCGCGCTGCCTTGGCTCGACGCCATGTCGGCCGCGTTCGCGCCGGAGCCGAAGCCCCCGATGCGCTTCATCGGCATCCTGAATTACTTCAGCTTCCACGCCCCGAACCTGTTTCCGAAGGAAGCGGGAGCCGACTACGTCGCGACGCCCTATCTCCAGGGATTGCAGCGGCAACGGAAGGATTTCACCATCATCTCCGGCCTCAATCATCCCGAGGTGCGTGACGGGCATTCGTCCGACAAGTCGTTCTTCACCGGCGCGCCTCATCCGAGCTCGCCTTCGTTCAGGAACACGGTCTCGCTCGACCAGTTCGCCGCCGAGCGGATCGGACGCGACACCCGCTACGCCTCCCTCAATTTCTCCACCAGCGGGGCCTATAGCTGCAGTTACACGCGCAGCGGGGTGGCCATTCCGCCGGAGACGAGCGCCGCCCGCGCTTTCGCCAGACTCTTCATCGACGGCACGCCGGCCGAAGTCGCGGAGGAGGTCGCGCGCGTGCAGGAGGGGCGGTCCATCCTCGATCGCGTGGCCGGTGAAGCGAAGCGATTGCAGCGGGATGTCGGCGCTGGCGACCGCGACAAGCTCGACCAATACTTCACCAGCGTGCGCGAGCTCGAACAGCGCATGGTGCGTTCGGAAGACTTCGCCAAGCGGCCGAAACCCAAGCCCGGCGTGCCCGCCATCAGGGACCCCGGTCCGGGGGAGGACACCAGGCGGTTCGGGCTCATGCTCGAAGTCGCCCGTCTCGCCGTGCAGACCGACCTCACGCGGATCGTCACGCTCTATTACGTCGGCACCAGCAAGACTCCGTCAAGGCCCGGCACCAGCTTTGCCTACCACGACCTCAGCCATCACGGTCAGGATGCCGGGAAACTCAACCAGCTCACCGTCCTGGAGCGCGATCTCCTGCTCGAGTGGGGAGGCTTCATCCAGCGCATGAAAGACTCGCGTGACGGCGCCTCGCGGCTGCTCGACAACACCATGAGCGTCTTCGGCGCCGGCATGGGCAACGCCTCCAGCCACGACTCCACCAACCTGCCGATCCTCGTCGCCGGCGGACGTTTCAAGCACGGACGGCATCTCGCCCACGACCCGAAGAATCCCCCTCCCCTCTGCAACCTCTGGGTGCAGATGCTCCGGGAGATGGGCATGCCGGTCGAGAAGTTCGGCACGAGCAACAAGGAGACGCTCGCGGGACTGGACACGTGAAGGTCATCAGGCCATGAACCGGACCTGCCCCGCACCCCGTCCTGCCGAGAGGCAGGCAGGTCGCACCGGGAGCCAAAATGCAGACGATCCGTCCATCGCCTCACCAAGGCCCGCCCTCACCGGCGGGCCTTTTTTGGGCAGGCGCACTTCGGCTCTCCACCCGAAGTGCCCGTACTTATCTCCTTCAAGCCTTGAGCGAGGAAGCGGCCATCTCGCGGAAGACACGCACATGTCCGAGCTCATGCCGGCCCTTCGGATGGACGAGTACTAGATTGTCGTGACCGAGCACGCTCGAGACGTCCCGATGCGCCAAGCCGGCTTTCTTGACGACCGGGAACGAGATCGCCTCGATCGCTGAGCGGGTGAGGATCGCCACGCCGATCCCAAGTCCGACGTAGTTAAGGATGGAGGGCACGTTACCCGCGGTCATGACCACGTTGACCCTGGCGCTCAGACCAGCCTTGGCCACGACCTGATCGAACTGCAGGCGGGAACTCGAATCCTCACCGGCCAGGATCAGAGGATGCGACAGGATTTCACGAAGGCCAACCCGCTTGAGCTTACTCAAAGGATGTCCCTCGGGAAAGATCAGCTCGAAAGGGTAACTGGCCAACGGCTCGACCGACAGGCGAGCCGGCAGGTCGACGCCAGCGGGGACGCCCACGATGGCCAGGTCGGCCGCATCCGACTCCACCATGCGCCAGGCCACGCGCGAAGGAGCGTCGATCAATGTCAGCCTGACTTCCGGATGCGCCAGACGATAGTCGGCGATCACGTGTCGGAAAGGACTGTTCAGTACCGAAGCCGGTGCGGCCAGACGCAGCACCCTCTCCGCCCCAGTCTGCAGGTCCGAGAAGACCTTGCGCAACGAATCGAAGCCCTCGACCAACGGGGCGGCCAGACTCATGAGCCTCTCTCCGTCTTCGGTCAGGCGGACCGCCCTGCCCTTGGCCGCGACGAAACGGACCCCGTAGTCATCCTCAAGCGCGCGTACCTGGCGCCAGACGGAGGGGGTGGCCATGCCAAGAGACCGGGCCGCGGCCGCGAAGCTGCCTTGGCGCGAGATCTCGAACAGCGCCCGGATCTGACGGAAGCGGACCTCCTTGAAATATCGGCGATCCTCGGCCTTACCCGAACGGGGCTGTCCCTTCGTTGTTCCCATGACAATGATGTTTAGGAAAATGGTTTAAATATGCAATGAATATGGATTGTAGGCACGTAAGCGGGTCAAAGACTCGGCCGATGCGCCTGACCCCACGCTCCGCATTCGCCTTCGCCGCCCTGTTGCTCGCGCCGCTAGCCGCGTTCGCGCAGACGCCGGCTGCGACGCCAGCTACCAGCCATCCCGGGGGCATCCCGAGCCTGTTCGGCGCCAATTTGGTCAAGAATCCGAGCTTCGAGGCGGGCAATATCGTTCCGGAGGAATGGTCCGTCGACGCCGGCGCTGATGCCTTGTCATACGAGCCGGATGGCGGCCAAGCCGGGCGGCGCTGCATCAAGGTCACCGAGGCGAAGAAATTCCTGATGCAACAGGAGATCCCCGTGCTTCCGGGATGCACCTACAAGGTGTCCGCCCAGCTCAAGACCAAGGATTTCTCCGGTAAGCGCGTCTACGTGACGCTCGTCCCTTACGGCTGGCCGAGACAGTTCGGCATCGCGCTGAACGAATTCAAGAAGACGACCGACTGGCAGCTCGTGGAGACGACGGTCAAAGTCAATTGGAAGGCCGAGGAGACGAGATACACCCTCGCACTCTACGTCGAAAACAGCACCGGAGAACTCTGGCTCGATCAGGTCAAAGTCGAAGAGGTGCTGCAAGGGGTCGCGGTCCGTCCGGCCTCCGTCGTCTGCGACTTCACCACCGGCACCCCACACGGGCTGGCGACCGTCAGGGTGAGCAATGCGAGCAACGCGCCCAAGCGCGTCGAACTTGGCGGCCTGCGCTCGGTTCCGTCGATCGTCGAACTGGCTCCCGGCGCCGAAACGAACGTCGAGGTGGGCATCCCGCTGAAGCCGATCTGGCGGAATCGCACCGAATTGTATGTGCGTGATGATTCTTCGGACGTCGGCGAGCTCACGGCCAAGACCGGCGACGGAGAGAAAATCGAAATCCCTCAGGTCACGCGCGCCTGGGCAAACCTCTGCGTCGAGCCGGTGCAGGTCATCGTCCAAGACCCTTGGCAGGCCAAGATGGCTGCCGGACGCACCGAGCGCCTGAAAGCCGAAATCAGGTTCGCGCTCGGGGAGGAACCATTACGCACAGGCACCATGCAGGCACGGCTGATCTCCCGTGAGACCGGCAAGGAAGCATTGCGGCACGAAGTGCGCGGCCCGGGCGCCGCCACCAAGCTCGAACTCGATGTCCGCGAGCTCCCATGGGGCGCTTACGACCTACAGGTGAGCTTCAGCGATGCCGGAGGACGCGTCATGGCGAGCACCAAGCGGCTGGCCACGATCCTCCCGGGGGACAAGCAACAGCTCCGCGTGCTCAACAACCTGGTCAGCGAGCTCATGGATGCCCGGAGCCGAGGGTTGCTCGGTCAGCAACGCGTCGAGTTCATGAATCCTCGCGACGGCTGGGTCTGGTTCAGCGCCGCCGGCGGCTGCGTCGTAAAGACGGGCGACGCCACCCTGCTCTCCTCCGAAGCCGACAAGCCTGCCGTCGAAGCCATGCGAATGCTGCCCGCGGGCAGGCACGTCCTCGAGGTGAGCGGCCATCCGAACGAACTGACCGTGCGGGCGATCCCCGCGCTGGTTTACAACATCTACTGGCCCAACGCCCCCGGCGGTCAAAGAATCGAGCCCTTCGGCCGACACACCTGGGAACGACTAAGCAAGCACATGCTCCCGAACGTCAACACGATCGAAAGCGTCGTGGTGGACACCCCCGAGCACCGGGAATGGCTGGCGCAGGGAAAGCATTGGACACCACACGTCCAAGCACCGGGCCTGATCGATAAGCAGAAGTGGACCGTCGAGAAGATGCGGGAGATCTGGCTCAACCCTGGGAAGACCACCGCATGGCCCGACCGACCGAGTTTCACCTTGGACAAGTTCACCGGCATCAGCGTGGACGAGTATGCCGGCAATCACCCCTCGGCCGAGATCGTCAGGATGACCACTACCTCGGTCGCCGATCTGGCGGACCATCCGGCCTACGCCGGCAAGCTCTGGGTGCCGTTCTTCGCCAGCACCCGCGGCGCGAACACGCAGGACCGACCCTTCCTCAAGACGGTCCTGGGCAACGGCTGGCCCTTCAAAGAAGAATTGTATCTCAGCGAAATGCCCACCGAACCCGAGAACCTCTTGGCCATACGAGATGCCTACACCAAGATGGCGAGCAAGTATGAGGCGGCCGTCGCCGGCTCAATGCGCCGGATGATCTTCGTGCTCTCCTACTCAGGCCTCGGGACCATGAGCGCGAACCGCCACCCGGAGGCGGACTTCCGCGTCCACCTCGACATGCAGATGCAGGCCCTCGCCACGCATCCGGCATACTTCGCGCTCTGGGGCGTGGAGCCCTACCGCTCGCACAATGCGGATCCCGAGACCGTGGATTGCATGGGCATGCTGCTCCGCCACTACTGCGTCGAGGGGAAGACGGGGCGGATGCTAAGCGAAGCTTACGAACTTAAGCACGTCGCCAACCCTGACTTCACCGACGGCTTGCATGGCTGGCAGACGCAAGCAGCGGAACCAGGCAGCATCAGGACGGATACGTTCGCAGGGTACGGCACCTTGCAAGGACGCTACCCGAGAAAGAACGGCATCGGAGACGCGTTCGCCATACTGACACGTAACACCAAGGCGCCGAACACGATCAGTCAGCAGCTGCAGGGGCTCACCCCTGGCCGGGTCTATTCTCTCAAGCTGTTCACCGGTGACCATACGGACTTACGCGCCGGCACGGTTCGCAAGGATCTGCACGGACTATCGATCACGCTGGACGGCGCCGAAGCCCAGCCCGGTGGCTTCAGCCATCCGTTTATCAGTCACGATATCCCCGCCCAGTTGGCCGCCTACGCGAAAGTGGGGGGTAAGCCTCCGTTCTGGATGACCTATCATTGGCTGCGCTTCCGCGCCAGGGGCCCGACGGCGACGCTCACCCTCAGCGACTGGACGAAGTCCGGTGAACCGGGCGGCCCGGCGGGCCAGCAGATCATGGTCAACTTCGTGGAAATTCAGCCGGTGCTCGGTCAATAAGCCCAGACGACAGCCGACAACCACAATCCCCAAATCATTGCCATGCAACCCGCCCTCACCCTCCTCACCGCCCTGTTGCTCGCGCCGCTGGCCTCATCGCACGCGCAGGACACCGCCTCATCGCCATCCGGACCGGCTTCGGGCACGAAGTGGAAACTGGCCTTCGGCGATGAGTTCGACGGCAACGCCATCGATGAGGCGAAGTGGAAGCCGTCCGATCATACGAAATGGGTTCACCCCTCGTTCAAGACCCGCCTCGCCAAGGAGAATTGCGCGGTCGACGGCAAGGGACACCTGGTCATCCGGCTCACTCGGGACGAAGACGGCACCTTGGCGTTCAACGGCGGTCTCCAGAGCCGGAGTTTCCAGAACGCGTTCGGCTATGTCGAGACCCGCGCCCAGTTTACGACCCAACCCGGATGGTGGGGTTTCGTCTGCACCATCCGGAACAACAAGCTGCCCAACTACGGGCACGACCCTTTTGAAAATCCCCAGGAATTCGACGTCTTCGAGGACTTCTACAAACCCAAGCTCGAACCTACACGTGCCTCCACACTTCACAACGTCATCTGCCAGGCTTACCACGCCACGGTTGGCCTCGGCTTCCAGGATCAGGGAGACGGCAGCGGCGTCAGCGCCTTCGACACGCGGAAGAAGGACATGCGCGCGGTGACCAAGCAGGCCCGCATCCTCCGGCAGGCCACTGTTCACCCGAAGGAATACGGCGGCTGGCACACCATCGGACTACGCTGGGGCACGCTGGAGCAGGTGTTCTACGTCGACGGGCAGGAAACGATGCGCCTCTCCTACAAGGATACGCCGATCACGACCGTGCCGCAGAAGCTCTTCGTGGGCGCCGTCTACCGGACTCCCCCCACGCCAAAGAAAACCGGCGAGAAGCCCCCCTTCTACGGCTGGATCGAGGACGCGAAGCTGCCTGACCAGCTCGTCGTGGATTATGTCCGCTGGTATGACGAGGACCGTGGCGACCAGACCGCGCCCAGCGTCACCCTCACCGTCGACGGCGACCCGAACTCCATCACCGCCGGCCAGCCGACGACCTTCCGCGTCCATGCCGAAGACAAGGACGGGAAACTCGTCTCCGTCCAGCTGTTCGCCAAGGGCTATCTCCGGGCCGAAACGAAGATCGGCACCGCGCAGACCGACCAGACCTTCACGCTCAGCAACCTGTTCGAGGGAGACAACACCCTGATCGCCACCGCCGTGGATGACCATGGGCATGTCGGCCTGTCGGCTCCCGTCCGCGTGAAGGTGAAAACATCTCAATCCCCAAAGAAATAAGCACCATGGAACAGGATCTTCCCATCCACACCCGCCGCGCGTTTCTCCGACTCGCGGGCATCACGCTTGGTGCGCCTTTGCTGCCGAGTTTCCTGCCATCGGCTTTCGCCGCCGCTGCGTTGCCAGATTTCAGATCTCTCACGCTGGAGCAGCAGGTGGGGCAGCTGATCATCGCCCGTCAGCAGGACTGGCAGTCGATGGAGAAATACGCCAAGAAGGGACTCATCAGCGGCATAACGCCATCGCTGACGAAGCTCTCGCCGGCCGAGGTCGCGGATTTCACCAATAAGTATCAGAAGCTATCGCCCATCCCGCTGCTCTTCGGCTGGGGTGGCATCAGCTACCGCGGCGGCACCGAGGTGCGGCTCGGGCAGACGATGCGGCTCGGGGCCACGCGCAACGCAGAGCTGGCCCGCGAGGCGGGGCGGATCGAGGCGGCGGAAGCGCGTGCGCTCGGTTTTCATTTCGCCGGCGCGCCGGTGCTCGACGTGAACCTGAATCCCGACAACACCATCATCAACCTGCGCAGCATCAGCGATGAAGCGGACCTGGTGACGACCCTCGGCGCGGCGCTGACGCAGGGCACGATCGACGGCGGTGCCGCGCCCGTCTTCATGCATTTCCCCGGCCACGGCGCCACGCGCGGAGATTCGCACATCGAGATGCCCGAGGCCGCGCGCAGCCTCGCGGAGCTGGAGGCCGTGGAGTTGAAGCCCTTTGCCGAACTCATCCGGCGCGGACTGGGCCGCGTCATCTGCACGAACCACTGCCATTACCCCGCGCTGGATTCGGAAAAGATCCCCGCCACGCTCTCGCGCAAGATCGTCACCGGCCTGCTGCGCGAAAAGCTCGGCTTCGAGGGCGTCATCATCTCCGACAGCCTCACGATGAAGCCCATCAAGGACCACTACGGCATCGAGGAAGCCGCCATCCGGACCGTCGCCTCCGGACACGACCTGATCCTGCAGGATTACAACTCCGACCCGCTCATCACCATCGACGCCCTCGCCCGCGCCGTGCGTCAGGGACGCATCCCGCTCGCGCAGGTCGAGCAATCGGTGCAGCGCGTGTGGAAGCTCAAACAGGAACTCGGACTCTTCAGGCAGCGACTCGTGGATTCGGCGAAAATCCCCGAGGTCTTCGCCACGAAAGCCAGCGCCGGAGTCGCCCGCCGCATCGCGCGGGAGAGCGTCACGCTTTTGGAAAACACCAACGGCCCCTTGCGCGCCGACGCGAAGCCGGGCCTCCTCGTCATCAGCAACGGCAGCACTGCGACGATCGATGAAGACAACGCCGTCCGGCATTCGCCGACGAACCATCACCTCAACGAGGAACTTCGCCGGCACGTGCCGGGCGCGCAGACGATCGTCCTTTCCACCACGATGAAGCCCGACGAAATCGAGCGCGCCTTCGCCGCCGCGCAGAAGGCCGATATCGTCGTCTTCGGCATCTTCACCCGCGTGCGTCCCTACGCCGAGGAGGCCATCGCAGTACCCAAGCCGTATCGCGAACTCATCGAGCGCACCGCCGCCGCCGGGCGCAGTATCGCTCTGCTGAACTTCGGCAATCCCTACGTCATGGCCGACCTGCCGAAACCCGCCTTCTCCCTCTGCACCTTCAGCGACGCCACCGACTCCATCACCGCCGCAGTGGAAGTGCTCTTCGGCGAGTTGAAGCCGCAAGGCCAACTCCCTGTCCGCATCTCCGCGCGCTATCCCTTTGGACATGGCTTGAAGGCGTGAACGGCATCGGAGCGTCCAACGAACTTTATGAGACCCGCCCTCACCATCCTCACGCTGCTCCTTGCTTCGCTCGCGGCACTCCACGCCGCAGAGTTTCCAGCGCTACTCGATGCGCCTTCGTGGAAACCGCGCGCCGGCCTCGTGTCGGAGTCGCGGAGGCCGGGGGCGTTTGAGGCTCGAAAGGAAGAGGGGCTGCGGTTCTCGCTCTCGGGTGAACTGGCGCAGTCGAAGTTGATGCGGTGGGAGCGGGCTTGGACAGAGGGGGAGCTTGCGCCGGACCAGTTCATTGTGCTCGAATATCGCGCGTGGTGGCTGGCGGTGCAGCGGCCTTACACGGAGGTGCTCGCGCTGACTTCGGCGGATGCGGCGGGCAAGAGCATCTCGACTCCGCTGGTCACGACGCCGGACCTCATCTGCGATGGTCAATGGCATCGGCTGCTCGTGAAGCGGCCTTATCCGGCGAAGCCAACGGCGCTGCGCGTGGCGGTAGAATCGGCCAACTCGCAGGCGTGGCTGGAAGTTCGCCGATTGGAGTGGATGCCTTCCTTGGAAAAAGCGGGTGCGGCTTTGACCGAAGACAAGGAGCCCTCCGCGCAGCCCGACTTCGTGCCGGTGAAGCTGGAGTTCAACGACCGCTTCGACTCGCTGATGAAGCGCTTGCTGACGGAGCGTCCGAATGATGCGGTGGTGCATGATGGTGGCACATGGTTCGCGAAGGATGACGTGTCGGTCGCGGGCATTCCGTTTCGGGTCGTGTCGGTGCCGGAGGCGAACAACCTCATCGCGCCGCCGCCGGAGCCGAAGGAGAATCAGGAGATCATCGAGCACTTCGGCATCCAGGCTTCGCGAGGTGCGGTGGCGAAGGTGAGCGGCGACAGTCGCACGACGGTGGCGGTGAATCGTGTCGCGACTGAGGTATTTCTCCTCCTCGCCGCCGAGATGCCGAGCCGCGAGAAGGGCTACTTCGTTCGCCATTGCCCGACCTACTTGGACAATGTCGAAGAGTTCGTCGTCGAGCTGACCTACGACGACGGGCGGCACGATTTCGCCTTTCCGTATTCCATCGATGACCGCGGTCACTTCATTCGCCGCGCACTGGGCGCATACGTGGTGCCGGCCTCGGGCGCGAAGCTCAAGGAAGTGGTGCTGCACAATCGCAAAATCGGCACACGCGTGCATCTGGCGGCGGTGACGGTGAACACCGGCAAGCAGCGGCTCTTCCCCGCGTTGGCGGATGAAGCCCAGCCGCAGGTGGCGAAGGCGAAGCCGCTCGATAGTTCCATCAAGCCATTCGCGCGACGCGAGGGCGACCTGCTCAAACTGGGCAACGCGCACTACGAGCTGACGCTGGACGCGGCGCGTCTCCTAACTCCGGTGAGCATGCTGCATCGGCGATTGAATAGCGGTGCGGCACGCGTCTCCGCTTCGCCGCTGCTGGAAATGAAAGTCGTGGCTAAGGCGATTCCCGCGCAACAATGGAAGCTCGATTCGGTCAAGGAATTGCCGCTCGGCTTTCTTGTGAGTTACACGAGCACGGAGGCCTCACTGCCGCTGCGTTGTGTGGTGACGGTTCGAGTGGATGAATCGCCGGAAGCTTCGTTCCAGCTTGCCGTTCATCACGCTGGTGGAGCGGCGGTGAATGCGGAGATTCGCTTTCCCGTGCTCCACGGCTTGCAGCTCGGCGAGGCAAAGGATTTGCAGTGCTTCTTCCCGCAGTATCGCAATGTGCTCGGTGGCGATCGAGCGACCTATTACGCCTATGCAGGCGTCGCCTTCCCGATGCAGTTCTTCGATGTGTTCGATGAACGCAGCGGCGGCGGCGTCTGGCTGCGGACCGAGGACCTCGCGGACGGACAGCGGAACTACTTCCTCTCGAAGCAGGCCGATGGTGCGCACCTGCATGTCGAGTATCCGGGCCTGACGACGCAACTCGAACCCAACGCCACGACCGAGCTTCCCGTCACCACGCTCGGCTTCCACGCCGGGGATTGGCGCGCATCCGTGCAACGCTACCGCGACTGGCTCGCCACCTGGTATCGTCCGGTGAAAGCGCAGGACAAAACCTGGCTGCGCGAGAGCTTCTGGCTGCTGGCGGAAATCACCGACGATGTGCCCATCAAGGCCCACACGAAGCTGCCGGCCTGGTATGATGAGGAGCGCCAGCGCATCACCTTTCGTGATGTCATCCAGGAGTGGGAACGCAAAGCCGGATACAAGCCCGACATCCTGCACCTCTGGTCCTGGGCCTATCAGGAGAAGACCATCCAGCGCTGGGGAGAATACGGCGGGCAGGACTACGACCGCTTCGGCGGCCAGCCGGCGTTCAAGGAAGCCATCGCTGATGTGCAGGACAACCTCCACATTCCAATGTCGCTCTACATCAACGCCACGCTCTGCTGCATCGACACACCCACGGGCAAGCTGCTCGCGGACAAAGCGGTGCAGTTGCCCGATGGCAAGCCTTTCATTCCCTATCGCGACTCCTTCAAAATGTGCCACGCCACCCCCGAATGGACGGCGCATCTGGTGCAGACTTACCAGCGACTCGCGCGCGAGACGGGCGCTAAGATGCTCTACGTGGACCAGCTAGCCACCGTGCAAAACATGGTCCGCAAGACGGCCGGCATGTGCTTTCACCCCGGCCACGGACATCCCGTGCCGAGCCGCGTGAACGAAACGGATCACCGCTTCATCCGCACGCTGCGCGAGGCCGTGCCCGGTGACGTGGCGCTCTACGGCGAGTTCCCCTACACGGACACGACCACGCAGTTCTACGACAGCGCCATCCACTATTACTTCCATCGCGGCGGCGGGCAGGCCTACAGCCCCATCTTCGATGCGGAGTCATCGCGCGGCACCGACACCGTGGCTCTGAATCTTTACCGCTTCCTCTTCCCGAAGCTCATGCACCTGGACCTGCCGCTCGGCCCCGCCTACGACACATGGCATCCGCTGAAATTCACCTTCTTTAACGGCGAAGCCATCTACGACTCGTTCTGGCAACTGGAGGAATCACGCGGCCACGCCTTCATGGTGCGCGCCTACGAACTGAAGAAGCGCTTCAAAGACTGCTTCGCCAGCGATGCACCTGAGATGCTCGTGCCCACCGAGCGCGGCTCCGTTTACGCCAATCGTTTCCCCGGGAAAGCCCGCACCGTCTGGACCCTCTACAACGCCCGACCCAACACGATGCGAGGCAAAGTGCTCGTCGTCCCCCACCACGAAGGAGCGACCTACCGCGATGAGTGGACGGACAAGGAAATCCACCCCGAACTCCGCGACGGCCAAGCCGTCCTCTCCCTCGAACTCGGCCCGCAATCGATTGGCTGCGTCAGCCAAACCATCCGAAGATAATGAAACACACCCTCATCCTCCTCACCGCCCTGCTGCTCGCGCCGCTGGCCGGATTGCACGCCGCCAACCCCACCGCTTTCACCTTAGTTGAAAACGGCCAGGCCAAGGGGGCGATCTATCTCGCACCGGGCAGCACACCGACGGCCAGCTACGCTGCCGAAGAGCTGCGCGACCACATCGCGCTCGCGACCGGTGTGCGTTTGCCCATCGTGGACAAACTGCCCGCGGACTCGACGACGCCGCTGGTGCTGGTCGGCCCTTCGGAGGCAGCCGAGGCCCGCGGAGTGTCGGCCAAGGGGCTGAAGCTCGAAGAACACCGCATCAAGACCGGCGCCAACTGGCTGGTCCTGCTCGGCGATGACACGGACGGTCCGCCATTTCAAGACCTGAAGGGTGGCAAGGCGGCCAAGCGGGGCGGCACGCTGCTGGCGGTCTATCGCTGGCTGGAGGACGCGCTGGGCGTTCGCTGGTTCATGCCGGGCGAGTTGGGCACGGTCGTGCCGCACGCCGAACGCGTGGAGGTGGCTGCCGCCGACGTCTCCGCTACGCCCGCGCTGCAGGTCCACCAGCAGCAGTTTTTCCAAACCCGCGACAAAGGTCCCGAGACACAGCCGGACAGCGAACTGGGCCGCTGGTATCTGCGTGCACGCTCCGGGCGGGCTGTCCAAACCTTCTTCAACCACACCTTCCACTACCTCACCGGCGGAGAAAGCTGGGCCGCCTTCGGCAAGGCCTATGCCAAAAAAATGAACTACCGGGAGACCAAGCCGCACATCTTCGCCGTGCTCCCCAATGGCGAGCGCGACTTTGACACCACCAGTTACGGCATGGGCAATCTCTGCCTCTCCGAGCCGGACACGCTCACCGAGTTTGTGAAACTGGCGCGCTCCCAGTTTGACAACAGGCCGGACCTAAGGGAGTTCACCGTGTGGCCCAACGACGTCTGGACCCCCTGCACCTGCGAGAAATGTCTGTCCGCACTCGATCCCGCCCTGCGCAAGCGCTTGCGTGAGACGATGAAGGTGGAGAAGGCGCAGGACGGCGCCACCCGCGCGGTATTGCCTCCCGAGCTGATGACGGAGTTTCGCGCCGCCTCGGGCAAGACGCTGGCCCGGTTTCACGTCGAGGTGGCCCGCCAGCTTTATCAAAGCCACCCGGATCGCCTCATCGGCGCCGCCGGTTACATGGGTGCGGGTAGTCCGGATAACTACCTCGAACTCGGCCCGCTCCCCCCAAACATCGCTTTCTTGCTCACCAAGACGCGGTGCGATTTTTGGGACCGGCAAAAGCAGAAGGTGTTTTATGAACAGGTGCACCGTGCGCGCAAGGTCACGAACAACCTGCACGCCTGGGAATACTACATCTGGGCTGCTCGGCCGTGGGGAAGCCGCCCGAAAATTACAGGCTACCCGGTTTTCTTCCCCTCCATCCTGGCCGAGGACACCCGCTTCATGCACGAGCATGGCCTGCTCGGCGAATACACCAGTAATTATTCGCTCCCCATTAGTCCCGGCCTGGAACACTTGACGTCCTATCTCACCAGCAAGCTACTCTTCGATCCAACACTCGACATCCATGCGCTGCTTGAAGACTATTACACCAAGTTCTTCGGAGCGGCTCGCGATGAGATGAAGGCTTTCTGGCAGCATGCCGAGACCTGCTGGATGCGCGATACCTCGGGCCTCGACCGACAGGCCGATGGCGACAAAATCATTGAGACGCTCTACACCGCCGAAGACCTGAGCCGCTTCTACGGCCTCCTCGCAGCCGCCAAAGCCAAAGTCGCGCCCGGCTCCAAGGAATACCAGCGCATCGCCCTCATCGAGCAGGAGATGTCCGTGAATCGAAAGCGCCTGGTTTCCGCGGTGGAACTGCCCCCGTCGTGGGGCGCGTGGATGTTCCGCTGGGACCCGAATGACCAAGGCGTGAAGCAAGGCTGGGCAGCCGCCGCGCCGACGGTGGCCGATGGCTGGCAGACAGTCGAAGTGCCATCCTTTCTCTCGAAGACCAAGGCCGGCTCGTCCATCGGCTACGGCTGGTATGCCACCACCTTCTCCGTGCCGGAAAGCTCCAGGGGCTGCGACCTGCGGCTGGTTTTTGGCTCGGTGGACGAACAGGCTTGGATCTACGTCAACGGCAAGAAGGTCGGTGAGCACTCCGTGGCATCCGAGGGCAAGCCGATCGCTGTCCTGTATGACGCTGCGTTCGAAGTGACCGTGCCGGGTTCCGTGCTCGATGCCTCCGGGAAGAACCGGTTGGCCGTGCGCATCCACAACTCAGCCGGGGACTCCGGGATTACCGGGAAGATTCGCCTGTTGGAACCCGCCAGCGCAAAAATCCAGCAGTTCCAATCCAGCGCCGTCTTCCCCGCGCCGCCACTCGACGCCCGTTTCCAGGAGGAGTGGAAAGGCGGCAACTTCACCTTGTCCGACGCCACCACGGGCCGCACCGCTGTGCCGGCCACCACCGTGAAAGTGGCGCATGACGCGCAGCATCTTTACCTCACCTTCAAGGCCACCGAAGACGGCACCGCGCCGCTGCCTGCGGCGGTTGACGGCAAAGCCTGGACCTGGGCGGACAAAAATCGGCGCTACCTGCCCTTAGGCGCCTCCAACTCGCTCCTCATCCAACTCCAGCCTGATCCCGCCAAGCCCGAACGTCACGCCGCCATCATGGTCAACGCCAGCGGCAAGACCTTCGCCGCACTCTACGGCGATTCCAAGCTCACCGATCCCGCGAAGTGGGAAAGCGGCGTCAAAGCCGCGACGCAGATCGCCGCAGGCGGCTGGACCGGCACCATCATCATCCCGTGGAAATCCCTCGGCCTTCAGCTTAGCCCCGGCATGGAAATCAAGGCCAACGTCACCCGCTTCCGCGCCGGAAAGGAACCCACCATGTGGTCATCAGGCCCAACGCCCAAACCCAAGCCCGGCCATCAACATTTGGGCTCTCTCTTCTTCCCGGAGGAATGAGGCGATGCGCCTGACTCGATACCAAGCAGCCAACCCCTTACAGTAGAAGCCACCATGAAACCCGCCCTCACCCTCCTCACCGCCCTGCTCCTCGCGCCGGTAGCCGCCCACGCTGACCTGGTGGCCCATTTGCGCTTCGACGGCGACCTGAAGGATGCCGCCGGCCGACACGACGGCCGTCCGGTGGACCCAAAACTCTCTCCATCATTCGCGCCGGGACGCTTCGGCAGAGCGCTCGTCATCGAGAAGACTAACGCGGGCATCGAGCTGGCGGACCCTTCGTCGATCGACCTCAGCCGCGACTTCACCATCGCGACCTGGATCAACGTGGGCAACTACTACGCGGAGATGCCTGTGCTGTTCAAAGGCCGGACGGACCTGACGGCCGAGCCGGACAAGTTCTTCGGCCTGGGCATCCGTGACAGCCTACAAGTCTACGGAGAGGGCCAGGGCAGCTGGATCGCGAGATTCCGCACCTCCAACGGCCTCATGCCCAACGACGGGCAGTGGCACCAT
>Ga0209033_1000582_pt1 | contig 21231 bp, 17 predicted proteins | sample LauGreFa1BDMLBDN_2_FD_188218 | JGI IMG/M metagenome (GOLD analysis project Ga0209033, IMG submission 188218) | Freshwater lake microbial communities from Lake Michigan, USA - Fa13.BD.MLB.DN (SPAdes) (version 2) | ecosystem: Environmental > Aquatic > Freshwater > Lake | place: Lake Michigan, USA...
CGCACGACACAACGGCCTGCGGTCGCCCGCCATATGAGCGTGACGGGCGGATAATAAATGTCGCAGGTTTACGACGTGATTGTCATCGGCGTCGGCGGCATGGGCTCGGCCACGTGCTACCAGCTGGCGAAGCGCGGGCAGCGCGTTTTGGGGCTCGAGCGTTTTGATATTCCCCATTCGATGGGCTCATCGCACGGCGACACGCGGATGCTGAGGCTCGCCTATTTTGAAGGGCAGGCCTATGTGCCGCTTGTCCTGCGCGCGCATCAGCTCTGGCAGGAGATTGGCAAGCTCGCGGGCGAACACTTGCTACATATGACGGGTACGCTCGACATTTCCGGCCCTGACGAGGAGGACATTATCGGAAAGGCGGAGCAGGCCTGCCGCACCTATGATCTTCCCTACGAGCTGCTTGATTCGGAAGCCATCATGGCCCGCTATCCGGGGTTCAAGCTGGAGGCGAAGCACAAGGGGCTTTTCCAGCCTGATGGCGGCTTTGTCGCATCAGAAAAAGCGATTTTGGCCCATACGGCGCTTGCGATTGATGCAGGCGCCGAGATCAGGCCGCGCGAACGCGTGCTGGGATGGGAGCCGACAGGATCCGGCGGCGTGAAGGTGAAGACCGAACGGGGCACCTATGAAGCGGGTAGCCTTGTGCTTTCGACCGGGCCATGGATCGGCGAGTTTGCGCCCGGCGTGATCCCGTTCACCCAGCCTTACCGGCAGGTGTTCGGCTGGTTCAGGCCGCGCTCGCCCGACCTCTTCAAGATGGGGTCGTTTCCGAGCTTTACGCTCAAGATCGATGAGGGCCATTATTACGGGTTTCCGCTCTGGAATAATCCCGGCCTGAAAATCGGCGGGCCGCATCATGGTCGCGAGAAATGCGATCCGGAAACATTGATCCGCGAGAACCGCCCGAGCGACGAGGAAGGTCTGCGCGTCTGTCTCTCGCGGTATATTCCCGAAGCGTTGGGCACGGCGCTGTCGGTCAGGGTGTGCATTTATACGATGACACCGGACGAGGACTTCATCATTGACCGGATGCCAGGCATGCCGCAGGTGATTGTGGCGTCGCCCTGTTCCGGGCACGGTTTCAAATTTGCCAGTGTATTCGGTGAAGTATTGGCGGACCTTGCAATGGACAGGACACCCGCTTTCAACCTAGAACCATTTGCCCTGTCCCGGTTCGCGAGCCACGGCTGATTTCTCCGGATTATTCCATGCGCTCCGCTGCCGAAACACAACGCGGTATTCTCGCCATGCTCATCGGCGGCGCGCTGTTTGTTGTCAATGACGCGCTTGTCAAACTGGCGACAGAAACTCTGCCAATCGGGCAATTGCTTGTTGTGAGGGGGTTTTTTGCGATCCTCTGCATGCTCTGTATCATTTTTGCGATGGGGTATACGAAGCATATCAGGTCGGCGGCGCGCCCCGTCGTGCTGCTTCGGGCTTCGCTCGAATTTGTGGTGTCACTGCTCTATGTGACGGCCATCTCGCATCTGCCGATCAGCGATCTGACGTCCATCATGCAGGCGACGCCGATCATCATGACGGTTCTGTGCGCGGTCCTCAGAATTGAAATTGTCAGCTGGCAGCGTTGGGCGGCGGTTCTGGTCGGGTTTGTCGGCGTCTTGTTGATCACGCAGCCGGGCGGGTCCAGCTTTTCAATTTTCACATTGGCGGCTTTGGGTTCGGCGACCTTTGTGGCGCTCAGGGATTTGGTGACGCCGCGCATCGGCGCCGATGTGCCGCCGCCTGTTGTTATTCTCACCACAACGATTTTTGCTGCCGGCGGCGGGTTCCTGCTCGGCTTGAGCGAGACATGGGTGACTTTGCAGGTGACGGAATATGTCTATCTGGCGGGAGCTGCGATCATTGTGTCAGCGGCGAATGTGCTGATGGTGATCGCCTACCGGAACGCCGACATTTCCCTGCTCTCGCCGCTCAGATATACGGTTGTCGTGTGGGCAGCCATTGCCGGGCTGGTCGTCTTTGGCGAATTGCCGGGATTGATCGCAGCCATCGGAACGCTGATGATCGTCTTGAGCGGGCTTTATACGGGGTATCAGGAGCGCGCACGCAACCGGAAGGCGCAGCACATTCCGGATATTGCAACCTGAGCGGGTAAAAATCGGCCGCTGTGGAAATTTTTCTAGACCTCGCTTCAAAAAAATGGTCCAACATTGCAAGAATTCATTGAATAGACCGCGCGCGAAAGCAGGCGGATACGTCCGGCAAGGGCGAGGCAGTGGGGGGATTTTGTGCAAACATTGCTCAGTATCAGCAAAACCATTGATCAGGTGAATACGCGCCTTGGCAAACTCATTGCCTGGCTCATTTTTGTGGCTGTGGCGGTATCAACCGTGAATGCGCTCATCCGGAAAATATTTGATACGTCCTCAAATTCATGGCTCGAATTGCAATGGGTTCTGTTCGGGTTTGTCTTTCTGCTCTGTTCCCCTTGGACCCTGCTCTCCAACGAGCACATCAGAATTGATGTGATCAGCTCGAAATTGCCCAAACGGGCGAGAGACTGGATCGACATTGTCGGCCATGTTGCTTTTCTGCTTCCCTTCGCGCTGGTCATGATCCTGACCTCCGGCCCCTTTGCCTTGCGTTCGATTCTCGGGAACGAGCAATCGGGCAATGCGGGCGGCTTGCCGCAATGGCCGGCTAAAACATTGATCTTTGTCGGATTTATCGTGCTGTTCGTGCAGGGAGTTTCGGAACTGATCAAACGCGTCGCAATTATGCGTGGCGAACTGGAAGACACGACCTCGGGCGGCGGGCACCATGCATCGGCGGAAGCCGAGGCGCAGCGTCTGCTGGCCGGGATTCAGGAAGGACCGGCGCGGTAAGCGTGTTGGAAACAGATGTGATTTCGGAATGACGACGAGGGGGCTGATTTCATGATTGCGTTCATCATCCACAACATGGCCCCGATCATGTTCATGTCTCTGGTCGTTTTTCTGTTGCTCGGCTATCCGGTTGCGTTTGCGCTTGCGGCCAATGGTCTGCTTTTTGCGCTGATCGGCATTGAATTCGGTCTGTTCCAACCGGAATTCCTTCAGGCTTTGCCTGAGCGCGTCTATGGCGTGATGAATAATGACACGCTGCTGGCGATCCCGTTTTTCACCTTTATGGGGCTTGTGCTTGAACGATCGGGCATGGCGGAGGATCTGCTCGATACGATCGGGCAGCTTTTCGGGCCTATTCGCGGTGGCCTCGCCTATGCCGTGATTTTTGTTGGCGCACTGCTGGCGGCGACGACAGGCGTGGTTGCAGCTTCCGTGATCTCGATGGGGTTGATCTCCCTGCCCATCATGCTGCGTTATGGCTATGACCGGCGGCTGGCGTCAGGTGTGATCGCGGCATCGGGAACCTTGGCGCAAATCATCCCGCCATCGCTTGTGCTCATTGTCATGGCGGACCAGCTGGGTCGCTCCGTCGGCGATATGTATAATGGGGCGTTTGTTCCGGGCCTGGTGCTGGCGGCACTTTATGCAGGGTATATCTTTCTCGTGTCGACGATATGGCCATCGGCAGCCCCTGCGCTTCCCGCCGAAGCGCAAACGCTGCGTGACGATGACGGGCAAACCAGACGCTTCTCGCTGCTCGTGATGACGGTGGTCGCCGGCGTTGTCGGCTATGCCGTTATCAAAGAGCTTGGCATCAAGCCGGGTGCGGATTTTGTTGTGCTCACCATGACGGTCGGTGTTGCGACAGCCTTTATCCTGACCGTGTTGCACAATGCACTCGGGTTGAAACTCCTGTCCAGAATGGCGACACAGGTCGTGTTCGTGATGGTTCCGCCGCTGGGGCTGATCTTTCTGGTGCTGGGCACCATTTTCATCGGGCTGGCGACGCCTACGGAAGGGGGCGCGATGGGGGCGGCAGGCGCGATCATACTCGCCGTCATGAAGCGCAGGCTGTCCTTCGATCTGCTGCGGCAAGCGACCGAGTCGACCGCGAAACTCTCGGCTTTTGTGTTGTTCATTCTGGTTGGTGCGCGGGTTTTCTCGCTGACATTTTATGGCGTTGACGGCCATAAATGGGTCGAGGAATTGCTGGTCGCGCTGCCGGGCGGGCAAGTCGGGTTCCTGGTATTCGTCAATATTCTCGTCTTCATTCTGGCCTTCTTCCTCGACTTCTTCGAATTGGCCTTCATCATTGTGCCGCTGATCGGGCCGGTTGCCGACAAGCTTGGTATTGATTTGATCTGGTTCGGGGTGATGCTTGCCGTGAATATGCAAACATCGTTCATGCATCCTCCTTTCGGCTTTGCGCTGTTCTATCTGCGCTCGGTCGCGCCGAAACTGCCCTATCTCGACAAGATCACGAGCAGGAAAATGGAGCCGGTGACAACCGAGCAGATCTATTGGGGCGCGGTGCCGTTTGTGGTGATCCAGCTGATCATGGTGGCGCTCGTTTTGCTCTTCCCGCAAATGGTGATGCACTATAAATCGGGCGGTCATTCGCTCGATGACAAGAAGACGATGGAGCAATTCCAGAATCTCGGCACGCCCGATACCGAGGCGCCAGCAATTGACTTCGGGGTCGCGCCAAAAATCCAGTAGGACAGGATTTAACCGAGCATTTCCAAGGATTTTGTGAAGAAATCCGGTATTCCGAAATTGCCGGATTTCAGCGCAAGGGCCATTGTGGTGCCGTCGGCGGCGAGCGTCCATGGCACGCCCGGGTCGATTTCGGGGCCGATTTCCAGCATTGTGACGCCGAGCGCGGAAACGACGGCACCCGACGTCTCGCCGCCGGCCACAACCAGACGTGTGACACCCGCACGCGCCAGTCCGCGGGCCGTATCGGCCAGCAATTGCTCGACCATGGCACCGGCCTCATCGCGGCCGAACCGTTCCTGGATGGCGCGCACCGCTTCAGGCTCTGCTGTCGAATAGATCAGAACCGGCTTGGACCCGAGACGCGGGATCGCCCAGTTCAAGAGGGTGTCGGAGGTCAAGCGCCCGTCTGCAAGGGCTACGGGATCAATGGCAAAAACCTCGATGCCCTTTGCAATCGCATCCGCGACCTGACCGCGTGTTGCAGCCGAACAACTTCCCGCTAGAATGGCGGTGTGCCCTGATGGGGCGACAAACGGACGATGTGCGGATTTCTCCGCCAATAGCCCGGCTTTGCGGAAGTTTTCAGGCAGTCCGAGCGCAATGCCGGAACCGCCCGTGAGCAATGTGTGCCCGTCAAACGCCGCGCCGAGCGCACGGAGATCGTCATTGGTGATGGCATCTGCAACGCCGATTGCGGGGCCGCTTGCGGCAAGGGCTGCGAACGCCTCCTTGATCGCACTGCCGCCTTGGGCGACGGTTTGAAACGGCACCAGCCCGACCGGAATTTTCGTCTGCCGCTGCAAGACGCGGACGAGGTTTGAGTCGCGCATCGGGGTCAGCGGATGATCCTTCATCGGGCTGTCGGACAGGAGGGTTGAGCCAATAAACAGATGGCCCTGATAGACCGAGCGGCCATTGGCGGGAAAGGCGGGGCACGCGATTGTGTAGGAAACCCCAAGGCGCTTCATCAAGGCTTCCGTCACGGGGCCGATATTTCCGGCATCGGTCGAATCGAAGGTGGAGCAATATTTGAAAAGGATTTGTCGTGCACCAGCGCGGAGCAACGCATCACAGGCGGTGAGCGACCACTCGACCGCCTCGGTGGCGGGATTTGTGCGGGATTTCATCGAGATGACGATGGCATCGGCATCCGGAAACCGGACATCCGGCAGGGGCACACCAACCGTTTGCACGACGTGCATGCCTTCCCGTGCCAGCATGAGCGCAACATCGGTTGCGCCCGTCAGATCATCAGCGATTACACCAAGCAACATGGGACTATTCCTGCCATTTTGCGCCAAAAACGGCGCGTAATTCGTCAATTTGGGTGGAGTCGAGCGGTGGCAGCGCGGAGCCGCGCGTGAGGAACCAGAGCTTTGCCGTCTCTTCCGCCTCCTCCAGCGCATAGGACGCGTTGGAGACGCTGTCATGCCAGAAGGTCGGGCCGATCCGCGCCAATAAAACACCCCGGACATGCTTCACGAGAGGTCTTACGAGGTCGATGACCGCAGGATCGCCCGGTCTCAGATAGGGGATCAACGGGATCTGGCCCGATTTCATCACGTGATAGGGCGTCAAAGGCGGGAGCACATTGGCGGGATCAATCGCGAGCGTGAGGGAGAGCGCGACGAGATGGGTGGAATGCGTGTGGACCACGCCCTGAACCGAGGGATCGGCTTCATAGACGGCGCGGTGCAAGCGGATGGTTTTTGAGCCGCGGTCGCCGGAAATCTGCTCGCCCATCGGGTCAAGTTTTGCAATCCGTGCCGGATCAAGGTTTCCGAGGCAGGCATCGGTCGGTGTAATGAGGAAGCCGTCATCAAGGCGGGCGGAGATGTTGCCCGCAGAGCCCACCGTGTAGCCGCGCGCATAGAGACTGCCGCCAATCCGGCAGATTTCCTCGCGCAATCGGGTCTCTGTACTCATTGGCGCGTTGCTCCCTCGTGTGTCACGCGACTCTCCAGCCGGAAGCGGACGATCCGCAGGATCTGGGCGATTGCGGTCAGACGCTCTTCCGCCATCGTGCCGCCAACGCGGTTCCCGAAGGCGTCCAGAATCTGATATTTCGAGGCTCCTGTTACAGCAAAGATGAACGGAAAGCCAAAGCGCGCGCGATAGGTGTCATTCAAGCGATGGAAGCGTTCGAATTCCGCGTCGGTCAAGGTGTCGAGCCCCGCTCCCGCCTGCTCACGCTTTGACTCGTCGGCAACCGCGCCCTGCCGCGCGGCGCGGCCTGCGAGATCGGGATGGGCGAGGATCAGTGCGTGTTGCAGATTTTCCGACGCCTGAAGGATGGCGGTTTGAAAAGCGAGGACCATGGCGGCGTGGTCGGCATAGGGACGCATCGCACTGGCGTGTTCGGCCACCCAGGGGGAGTGCTCGGCAATGTCGCCGAAGCGGGAGACAAACTCCGCCGGGGAGAGCGTGTTTACGTCTAAAAGCGAAAGCGGTTGGCTCATTGCTGTGCGAGCCATGCGCCGAGCGTGGCGCGGTCCGCGTCCGTAATCCCCGTCTCGTTGCCGAGCGGCATGGCCCGCCCCTGAACCGCCTGCGCCAGAATTTGCGCGGCATTTTTGCGGACGCCGTCGAGCGTATCGAGCATCACGCCTTTCGGCGGCTCCGCTCCCTTGAACGCCTGATGGGTCGGCTTGGCAGCGTGGCACATCACGCAATGCGTTGTCACGATCTGGCTGATGGCGGCATCCGTGACACCACCGGCTTGTGGCGCTTGCGGTGTCGGGCTTGTCCAGTAGATCGCCACGATCAGCGCAAGGGCAGCGACCGGCAAGGCCCAAGCGACGCTTGCAGGCGTATCACCCGCATCCACGCGGTTGAGAAAATGCCGGATCATCCCGCCCGACAGCACAATCAGCGCGACAACGAGCCATGCATGCGGATGGGCGTAGAGGAACGGGTAATGGTTCGACACCATGAACAGCAGAACCGGCAGCGTGAGATAATTATTGTGCAAGGAGCGCTGCTTGCCGATTTTGCCGAGTTTGGGATCGGGCGCTTCGCCCGCGAGCAAAGAGGCCGTGATCTTTTTCTGGTTCGGAATGATCACGCGAAACACATTGGCGGTCATCATGGTGCCGACCATGGCACCGACATGGATGAAGGCCCCGCGCCCCGAAAACACCTGCCCGAACAGATAGGCGGCGCCGACGATCAGCGCGAAGACGCAGACGGCCAAAAGCCCCGTCCGCTCGCCAATCGGAGAGCGGCACAGGAGATCATAAGCGATCCAGCCGCCGAGCAGCGTCAGCACAGAGATGATGATGGCCTCGCCCGCCGTCATCTGCAACACGGCAGGATCGACGAGAAAAGCGGACGCATTCCAGTAATATTGCACGACGAGCAGCGCAAAGCCGGTCAGGAAGGTGAGATAGGCCTCCCATTTGAACCAATGGAGATCATGCGGCAGCGTTTCGGGTGCAACGAGATATTTCTCGACATGGTAGAAGCCGCCGCCATGCACCAGCCATGACGATCCGTAGACGCCCTTCGCCATGCCTTCCCGCGCGCGAAGCGAGAAATCCAGCCAGACAAAGTGAAAACTCGCCCCGATCCATGCGATTCCGACGATGATGTGGAACCAGCGAATGGCGAGGTTGATCCAGTCGAGAGCGAAAGCGGTCATATCAATCTCAATAAAGAATCTTGTCAGGCTTTTCGGCCCAGGCGGCGAAGGCGTCGGTTGCATCCTTGCGCGGGTGATGCTCCATGACAAGGGCGCGGGCGGCGGGTTCTTTCGGAATTTCATCATAGATGAAGGCGTCGTCAAAGCCGATGGCGGCGGCCTCCGTGCGCGTATTGGCATAGACGATGCGGGAAATGCGCGCCCAATAGGCAGAAGCGAGGCACATGGGGCACGGCTCGCAACTTGTGTACAGCGTTGCGCCCTTCAGCTCGAAGGAATTGACCGCCTCGCAGGCCCGCCGGATTGCGGTGACTTCCGCGTGCGCCGTCGGATCATTCGAGGATGTCACCTTGTTCCAGCCCTCGGCCAGCACGACGCCATCGCGCACAATCACCGCGCCAAAGGGGCCGCCGGCATTCGCTTCCATCCGCTCCCGCGACAGGGCGACTGCCCGGGCAAGGTGAACCGCATCCTGATCAGCCATTATCGTCCCCGTTCTCGCATCAAACGAACCCTTATTCGCGCCCCACCAGCGTTAGCCGCCTGCCGCCCTGCGGTACAGGTGGTTCCGGTGCCGTCGTATCATTTTGTTCAAGCGTCTGCAGCAATTGTGCAGTCACCGACGCAGCGATGATGGCCGGATCTTTGCCGTGAATGCCGGGCACTCCGATCGGGCACGTCAATTTGGCGATCTTGTCGTCGCTGATTGCCGCCGCCTGCATCCGTTTGATGAAACGTGTCCGCTTGGTGGCCGACCCGATCAAGCCGACATAGCCGAAAATGTCGTACTTGAGGGCAGCCGATATGATCGCGAGATCAAGTGCGTGGGAATGCGTCATGACGAGCACATAGCTGCCGGGAAATACGGTAGTGAGCTCGGTTTCGGGCGTGGCAGTGACAACGGACTTCACATTCGCAGGTAGCAAATCGGGAAAGGCGTCCGCGCGCGTGTCAACCCACCTGACGTAGAAGGGGAGCGCCGCAAGCGCCATCACCAAAGCCCGCCCGACATGGCCTGCCCCGAACAAGAGCAATACCCGTCGCGACGCATAAAAATTTTCGATAATCTTGTCCCCCTGACGGAGAATGGACAAGGCCGGATACATAATGCCGCTTGTAATGACAGTACGGGGCAAATGGGCGCTATCCCGCAGTTGCGCTTCGGTCCGTAAGCCGAGTAATGACTCGACCGCCTCGAAATGGACGATCTCGTTACGATCCGATGCACAAAAAATTTCGATCAGCACGGTCACCTGCCCGCCGCAACATTGGCCGAGCTCGGGGCCCAAAGGGTGTTGGCGCAGGCTCCATCGCGGAAGTTTCGACGCAATTGCCGAGCGGGCCTCCGCGATGATCCGATATTCGAGGGCGCCGCCGCCGATTGTTCCGGAGAAGCTGCCATCAGGCCGCACGACCATGCGCGTGCCGGCTTCGCGCGGGACGGAGCCGCGCGTCGAGACGATTGTGACAAGAGCTACGCGCCCTGCTTCAGCAACACCCTCTCTTATCCGGCTCCAGACAGGCAGGGACATCAGAAACCGCCGCCCCCGCCAAGCGCTTGCACCGCGCGCAAAATAGACTCGGGCGTTGCCGGTGCATCGAGCGGCACAGGCGTGCCCGGCGCAATCGAATGGACAGCGTCCGCAATGGCGGAGAAGACGGAAAGCGCAAGCATCACCGGCGGCTCGCCTACCGCCTTGGAGCGATAGACCGTCTCCTCGCGGTTCGGGCCGTCATGCAGTGCGACGCGGAAATCGGCGGGAATATCGGACGCAACGGGGATTTTATAGGTCGAGGGCGCGTGTGTGCGCAGACGGCCCTTCTCGTCATAAACGAGTTCTTCGGTGGTCAGCCACCCCATGCCCTGCACAAAGCCGCCCTCGATCTGGCCGATATCAATGGCGGGGTTCAGCGAATGGCCGACATCATGCAGGATATCGATCCGATCCACGATCATCTCGCCGGTGAGCGTGTCGACTGTCACCTCCGTGCACGCAGCACCCCATGCGAAATAATAAAACGGGCGGCCTTTCGCATTCGGGCGATCCCACACCACTTTCGGTGTTTTGTAGAAACCCGCTTCCGACAGATGGATCCGCCCCTGATGGCACTTTTTCGCGAGTTCGCCGAAGCTGATCCGCTCATTGCCGATGAGAACATGATCATCGCGAAACGTGATCTGCTCAGCGGGAATATTCCATGTTTCGGATGCGAAGCGGATCATCCGGTCTTTGATGGCGCGGGCGGCATTCAGCGCCGCCATGCCGTTGAGATCGGACCCTGCCGAGGCCGCCGTCGGCGAGGTGTTCGGCACTTTCGCCGTGGTGGTTGCGGTGATCCGGACACGATCCATCGCGACGCCGAATTCTTCGGCAACAATTTGCGCGACCTTCAAAAAGAGGCCCTGCCCCATCTCGGTGCCGCCATGGTTGAGATGGATGGAGCCGTCGGAATAGACGTGGACAAGCGCACCGGCCTGGTTCATCTGCGTCAAGGTGAAAGAAATACCGAATTTCACCGGTGTCAGCGCAATTCCCTTGCGGATCAGGGGCGACTGGCCGTTGAAAACGGTGATATTTGCCCGCCGATTTCGATACTCCGCGCTCGTCTCCAATTTTTCGATAATCGCGTGGATAACATCGTGATCCTCGACCTCCATTCCGTAGGGCGTCACATTGCGCCCCTCGGTGTAGAGATTGGCTTTGCGCACATCGAGGGGATCGCGGCCGGTCTTCCACGCAATCGCATCGATCACGCGTTCCATGGCCAGCATGCCCTGCGGGCCGCCAAAGCCGCGAAAGGCCGTATTCGAGACGGTGTTGGTTTTCAGCCGACGCGATGAAACACGGACATCGGGCAGGAAATAACTGTTATCGGCGTGAAACATTGCGCGATCCACGACGCCCTGACTGAGATCGGCAGAATAGCCGCAGCGGGCGAGGAGCGCGATATCGGTTGCGAGAATGCGCCCCTGATCATCAAAGCCTGCCTGCCAATCGACGCGGAAATCATGGCGCTTGCCGGTGAGCATCATGTCGTCGTCGCGATCAAGCCGGAGCTTGCAGGGTTTGCCGGTGAGACGCGCGCAAAGTGCGGCAATCGCCGCCCATTGCGAGGCCTGGCTCTCCTTGCCGCCAAAGCCGCCGCCCATGCGCCGGACCTCGCAGGTGACGTTGGCGTCGGAAATACCGAGAACCCGCGCCACAACGTGCTGAACTTCGGTCGGGTGCTGCGTCGAGGAATGCACCAGCATTTCCGAATCTTCGCCCGGAATTGCGAACGCAACCTGCCCTTCAAGATAAAAATGCTCCTGACCGCCAATCCGGAACACATCCTCCAAACGGTGCGGCGATTGTGCAATCCGCGCTGCAACATCGCCGCGGCCATAGGAATAATCGGGCAAGACCGTCTCGTTGCGCTCGATGGCATCATCGACCGAAACACTCGGCGTCTCGGGCGCGATATCAGACTGGACAAAACGAACGGCGCGGCGGGCTTGGTCCCGTGTCTTTGCGACAACGGCAAAGAGCACCTGGCCGACGAATTCGACGCGATGCTCGGCAAACATGGGGTCATCGCCCATAGCGGGGGAGACATCATTTGTGCCGGGAATGTCAGTGGCACAATAAACTGCAACCACACCGGGCGCAGTTCTGACGGCTGACAAATCAAGCGATTTCAGAGAACCACGCGCAACGGGCGAACCACCGAGCGCGATATGCAGCGTGCCTTCGGGTTCCGGCATATCGTCAATATAGATCGCTGAGCCCTGCACGTGCTTGTGCGCGGAATCATGGGCGAGCGGTTTGCGGATATGGCGCAGCGTCTCTTCGTCCGGGAACGCAATCTTGGCATCAGGCGACGTCATGGATCGACTCCCTGATGCCCGATATCCGCGTCGAGTTGGAGGGAACGCCCGCAATCTCCGCGAGTGCCTTGATCACAAGATTGCGGCCAACTTGCATCCTGTAGGCGGAGGACGCGCGATGATCGGACAAGGGCGCGAAATCATGCTCGAGTGCTGATGAGCCCGCGCGCCAAGTGGCAATATCCATGATCGATTGGCCAAGGATCGCGTTTTCAACGGACGTCGCGCGCTTCGGTGTGCCTGCCATGCCGCCATAGGCGATGCGGGCACCGGTAATGGTGCCGTCCACGACCGTGATCCGGAAGGCGCCCATCACCGAGGAGATATCCTCGTCGCGGCGTTTGGAGACTTTGAAAAACCGGGCGTGATCATCGGGGCCGAGTTTCTGGATTGTGACGCGGCGGACAAATTCGCCCGGTTCGAGTGCCTGTTTCCGGTACTCGATGAAATAGTCTTCCAGCAGCAGAATGCGGGAGGTAAAGCCCTTGCGGAGTTCGACGGTTGCGCCAAGGGCGATGAAGGCGGGCGGCCAGTCGCCAATCGGTGAACCGTTCGCGATATTGCCGACGACGGTTCCCGAAGCCCGCACTTGGGTGGACCCGAAACGGCGGCCGATTTCGCCAAGATCAGGGTCGATTGCGGCAAGATAGGGCAAAGCACGCGCATGCGTCACCGTCGCGCCGATGCTGATTTCGTCGGCGCGGTTTTCAAGCGTTGACAGAGAATCCACCCGGCCGAGCCAGATGATTTTATCGAGGGATTGCAGACCCTTGGTGATCCAGAGCCCGACATCGGTTGCACCCGCAACGAGGCGGGCATCGGGATGACGCCCCATCACCATTGAGAGCGCTGATTCAGTGCGGGGTGCGGCGAAGAAACAGGACTCGGAGCCGACGAACAGATCCTCATCCCGTTGCAGGGCCATGAGTTGACGGGCCGTCTCCGCGGCGCGCACTGAAAACGTATCATTTGCCGGGCCGGCGCAGGCCTCAATCGCGGCCTCGACAATCGGGCGATAGCCGGTGCAGCGGCAGAGATTTCCCGCAAGTGCATCATTCACGGTTGTGCGGTCAACGCCCGCTTGGCCCTTCTGGTAGAGCGCAAAGAGGCTCATGATGATGCCCGGTGTGCAATAGCCGCATTGCGAGCCATGGCTCGCGACCATGGCTTCCTGAACCGGATGCAGTGCTGTTCCGTTTGCGAGATCCTCAACCGTGATGACTTCGGCGCCATCAACCTGCCCGAGCAGGAGAATACAGGCATTGACCGGCTCGTAAGTGAGCTTGCCGCCGCGCACCCGCGCCAAAACCACCGTGCAGGCGCCGCAATCACCTTCGCCACAGCCTTCTTTGGTGCCGGTTGACCGCTCCTCGAGCCGCAACCAGTCGAGAAGGGTTGTTCGGGGGTGGAGGTTTGACACCTCGACAATTTGGCCTCTGCGAAGGAACCGGATTGCGCCGCGCATCATCCGTCAGCTCCCGCGATAGGTTGAAAAACTGAACGGGGAGACGAGCAAAGGCACGTGGTAATGCCGCTCATCGGCGATGCCGAATCGGATCGGCACGACATCGAGAAAAGGCGGGTCGGAAAGGGCGACACCCTGACCGCGGAAATAATCGGCGACGGAAAAGTCGAGCTGATAGGTTCCCGGCTGAAAACTCTCCCCCTCGAGCAAAGCATGGTCGACGCGCCCGTCGGCATTGGTGACCGTGTGCACGAGGACGGCGCCATCCGCGAGGCGTGTCAATGTCAACGCCATCCCCGCTGCCGGGCGACCATGGGCCGTATCGAGAACATGTGTTGTCAGTTTCATAGGACCTATCATGCCTCATTTACAGGCAATTCCAAAGAGGGAATTACGATTTCTGCTATTTGAAACGGTAATCGGTGACCTGACGATAGACTTCTCCCGGACGCAGCACCGGACTTGGAAAATGGGAAACGTTTGGACTATCCGGCACGTTCTGCGGCTCAAGGCAAAGACCCGCGCGCGCGCCATACATGACGCCGCCGAGGCCCGGCACGGGCGGCTTCATCTTCACGCCGTCATAAAACTGGATGCAGGGTTCGGTGGTATGAACCTCCATCGACAGGCCATTTTTGGGCGATGTAACAGTTGCCGCGTGGCGGAGTGTGCCACCACGGGTGGAGAGCATGAAATTCTGGTCATATTTGAAAAAATCGCCGCCCTCGCCAGCAAAGCGAACCGCCCGCGGCGTACGGAAATCAAAGGGCGTTCCTGTCACCGACCTGATTTCGCCCGTCGGAATGAGTTCGGCATCCAGCGTCGAGATAAAATCCGCCGGGATTTGCACGATATGATCGAGAATATCTGCTGAACCATCGAGGTTGTAATAGGAGTGGAGCGCGAGATTGACGATTGTCGCCTTGTCGGTTGTTGCCGTGATCTCCGCGCGCAGATTGGCCGGTTCCACAAAGGAGTATCGACACGTCACGGTCAGATTGCCCGGAAACCCGCCATCGCCATCGTGCGAAAAGAGCGTCAGCGTGACGGAGTTCTCATCATTGTGGGCGACCTGCCATGGCCGTTTGCCAAAACCCGCACTGCCGCCGTGAAGCCCGTGTTTGCCAAGAAAATTCTGGTCGAGCTGGTATGTTTCGCCATCAAGCGTGAAGCGGCCATTGCGGATGCGGTTTGCAAAGCGCCCCGCCAAGGCACCGTAATGCGGCGAATGGGCGATATAATCCTCGAGCGAGTTCAATCCGAGAACCACGCGTTGCGGACCCGTTTTTGACGGAACGATCAGATCCCGGACAACTGCGCCCCATGACAGGATCTTGGCCTCGGCACCCGCCTTCGACCGGATCGTGACTTCATGAACAGGTCTGCCAGCATCCTCGCCAAACAAACAGATGGACATTGCGCTCTTCTCCCCCGTGACTGTGATGGCGTTTACCAGCTGCCGATATTCGGCATCGAGGTCCAAGGCTCGGCTAATGGCAACGCGTCGCCCTTTTGCAGCAACTCGACCGAAATCCCGTCCGGTGAGACGATGAAGGCCATGCGGCCATCGCGCGGCGGGCGGTTGATGGTCAAGCCCTTGTCCATCAGGCTCTGGCAATAGGTGTAGATATTGTCAACGCGATAGGCGAGATGGCCGAAATTCCGCCCGCCAGTATAGGCGTGCTCGTCCCAATTATAGGTGAGCTCCAATGTCGGCGAATTCTTTTCACTCAAGCCCGCGACGTCGCCGGCAGCAGCGAGAAAAATCAACGTGAAACGGCCCTTCTCGTTCTCGTAACGGCGAACTTCGACGAGGCCCATCTTGGTGCAATAGAAATCGAGCGCGGTTTCGATGTTTCCGATACGCACCATGGTGTGCAAATATTCCACGATAGATCTCCTGTTTGTGCTATATCCAAACGTTCCAGCCAAGCTTCAGGATTAAACCAGATTGACGGAAGTTCAAGACCTGATCCGTCCGTATCTCCCCCAGCGATTACAGGATTGACGTCTGTTCTGCCGCGTGCGAGGCACTTGAGGCCTTCAGCGGCCATTCCTAAAAGACAGAAAGACCCATGAAACCTGACAAGGAAAAAGCCGCGTTCTGGTCGATTGTCGCCAGTGTGGTGATCACAGTCGGTAAAGGTGCCGCAGGCCTGTCGACGGGATCGCTCGCGCTGATCTCCGACGCGGCGCACAGTCTTCTTGATGTTGCCGCAACCACGATGACTTATCTGGCAATCCGCGCTGCCAGCAAGCCCGCCGATGAAGAGCATCATTACGGGCACGGCAAGGTCGAGTCGATTGCGGCCTTGATTGAGACCGCCTTTCTGTTTCTGCTCTCCGGCGCGGTGGCGATCGAGGGTATACGACGCCTCTGGACAACCCAACCGCCGATCGAGGTTCACTGGCTCGCTATTGCCGTATTGGTCGGCTCGATCATCATCGATTCGTGGCGCTGGTGGTCACTCAGCCGGATTGCCAAGGCAACGGGAAGCGAAGCACTCGCCGCCGATGCGCTGCATTTCTCGTCGGATCTGATCAATTCGGCCCTTGTTTTGGCGGCCTTCGGGGCTGTCGCGATGGGGTATCCGCAGGCTGACGCGTTCGTTGCCGTCGGTGTTGCAGTGTTTATCGCTGTTGCAGGCTTCCGGCTTGCCCGTCGGACAATCGACACGCTTCTGGATGCCGCGCCCGCGGGTTCCGCGCAGGCCATCCGCGCCCTGATCGAAGATATTTCAGGCGTCGTCACGGTCGATACAATCCGGGTTCGCCCCGTCGGTGCGACACTTTTTGCCGACATCGAAATCTCGGTGGCGCGAACCATGTCGCTTGAACAATTATCGGCAATCAAATCCCTGATCATCGCATCGGTCCAGAACGCCTACACCGACGCGACTGTCACAGTTACGGCGACGCCGAAAGCGCTCGACGAGGAAACCGTGCTCGAACGCGTCTTGCTGATTTCTGCAAAACGCCGGGTTCCTGTCCACCATGTGACAGTGCAGGACATTTCCGGATCACTCTCCGTAAGCCTCGATGTGGAAGTTGACGGACGGCTCAGCCTTGCCAAGGCACATGCCATTGCGAGCGATCTCGAACATGCGATCCGCGAGGAATTGGGGGATGCCACGGAAGTCGAGACCCATATCGAGCCACTTGTTGTCTCGAGCCTGATGGGACGGACGATTACGGGCACTCCGCATGATGCAATCGCAGCTTCGCTCGCCAAACATGCGGTTGCGAGCGGAAAGATCGAAGACATTCACAATGTGCGGGTGCGTGAAACAGGGCACGGGTTCGTGGTGAACTATCATTGCCGCGTTGATCCGGAAAACAACGTGACAAGCGTTCATGAAGCGGTTGACCGGCTCGAGCATCAGGTGCGTGCCGAATTCCCGAACATCGTCAGGATCGTCAGCCATAGCGAGCCTTTACGACCAAAGGCATAAATTGGGCACTCGACGACAGAATAGTAGACGCGCTATACCGTACGGGAAGAAAATAGTGGAATGAAAGCGGACAATGCGAACTGACTCCTCCGACCCGATCCGCCTCGCCGACTATACGGTGCCATCCCATCTGATCGAGAATGTGCATCTCGACGTCACGCTGGACGATGTGCGGACGCGGGTTGTTGCAAGCTTGTCGATCAAACCCAACCCGGCCGCTGCCAAAGGTCCATTGATCCTTGACGGCGACGAACTCGAGTTGGAAAGCATCTCGCTCGACGGAAAGCCACTGGCTCCGTCGCACTATACGCTGACAGTTTCGACGCTGACATTGACCAATCCGCCCGCGGGCTTGTTCACGCTCTCCATCGTGACGCGATTGAACCCTGCCGGCAATACGAAGCTGATGGGGCTTTATCGCTCTTCCGGAATTTACTGTACCCAATGCGAGGCGGAAGGGTTCCGCCGGATCACCTATTTTCCGGACCGTCCTGATGTCATGGCCGTCTTCACAACGCGGATCACGGCGCGCGCCGATGAAGCACCAGTACTGCTCGGCAATGGCAATTTGATCGGATCGGGCAAACTCCAGAACGGATTTCATTTCACCGTCTGGCATGATCCGCATCCCAAGCCCGCCTATCTGTTCGCTCTCGTTGGCGGCAAACTCGGCAAGGTTGGCGGCACTTTTACAACCCGGTCAGGTCGAAAAGTCGATCTGGGCATTTATGTCGAGCGAGGCAAGGAAAACCGCGCCGGTTACGCGTTGGACGCCTTGATCCGGTCGATGCGCTGGGACGAGGAAGCCTTTGGCTGCGAATACGATCTCGACGTTTTCAACATCGTCGCGGTGTCGGATTTCAATATGGGCGCGATGGAGAACAAGGGTCTCAACATCTTCAACGACAAATACGTTCTCGCGAGCCCCGAAACCGCAACCGACACCGATTATCTCAACATCGAAGCGATCATCGCGCATGAATATTTCCATAACTGGACAGGCAACCGCATCACCTGCCGCGACTGGTTCCAGCTGTGCCTGAAAGAGGGATTGACGGTGTTCCGCGATCAGGAATTCACCTCGGACGAACGATCCCGTGCGGTGAAGCGCATCTCGGACGTCCGAACGCTTCGCTCCCAGCAATTTGTCGAGGATTCGGGGCCTTTGGCGCATCCGGTGCGGCCTTCTTCCTATCATGAGATCAATAATTTCTACACTCCGACCGTCTATGAGAAGGGCGCGGAATTGATCCGCATGCTCAAGACACTCATCGGCCCCGCGGATTTCAAAAAGGGCATGGATCTTTACCTCAAGCGCTGCGACGGAACAGCGGCAACAATCGAGGATTTCATCGCGTGCTTTGTCGAAGCGAGCGGTAAAAATCTCGACCATTTTGCCGTGTGGTACGATCAGGCTGGAACGCCGCGCGTCGGCGTTTTCGAGCGCTACGAGCCGACGACCAAAACCTATCGGCTCGATTTCGAGCAATCGACGCCCGCGACACCCGGACAGCCCGACAAGCAACCGGTTGTCATTCCCATCGCGCTGGGCCTCATCGATCCCTCGGGGAACGAGATGACCATCGAACCTGACACCGGCCCTCTGCCAAACGGCGTTTTCGTGCTTGATGCGCCCACGGGGTCACTGACCTTCAAGAATGTGATGGAGCGCCCTGTTCCTTCTCTCTTGAGAGGTTTTTCAGCCCCGATCATTCTGGATGTTGCACTGGGCGAAGAAGATTTGCTCCATCTGTTCAAGTATGACAGCGACTCGTTCAACCGTTGGCAGGCAGCACAAAGCTTCGCCATGATCGTTCTGCGCCGATGCGTCGAGGCCGCACGAACCGGGAGCGTTGTGCCGGTCGATCCGCGTTTTGCCGAAGCGCTCGGATCCGTTCTGAACGGCGATAACCACGCCCTCATTGCGCAGATCATCTCGTTGCCGACCGAGTCGGACATTGCGCGGGATATCGGGAAAAACATACACCCGGACGCGATTCTCACGGCTCGCAAGGCTGTGAGAGCCGCAGTGGGGCAAGCGCTCGCCTCAAAACTTGCAGCTACCTATGACCTGCTCGACACGCGCGAAAGCTACACACCAATGGCGGAGAGTGCCGGCAGGCGATCCCTGCGCAATGTCGGGCTTGACCTTTTGACGGCGGGTGTTCGCGACAAGGGTATTTCTTTGGCGGAAAAGCAATTCACAACCGCCGACAATATGACGGACCGCTTTTCGGCGCTCTCCGTGCTCTCGCTCTATGCCGGCGAGACACGGGAAAAGGCGCTGGCGAGCTTCGAGCAACGCTTCTCCGAAGATCCGCTTGTTCTCGATAAATGGTTTGCGTTGCAGGCCTCCATTCCGGAAGAGGAAACACTCGACAGGGTCAAGCGCCTGATGAAGCATCCCGCCTTCTCGATGCGGAACCCGAACCGGGTTCGGTCCTTGATCGGTTCTTTTGCCATGTCGAACCCGTCCCAATTTAATCGTTCCGATGGCGCGGGCTATTTCTTCTTGCGCGATACTGTTCTGGAACTGGACAGCACCAATCCCCAGGTCGCCGCGCGGCTCTTGGGCGCTCTTAAAACATGGCGCCTTTTGGAGAGTAACAGAAGGGGTCTGGCGGCCCAATGTCTCAAGGATATTGCGGCATCAAAAAAGCTGTCGCCCGATCTGCAGGATATCGTCACGCGTGCATTGGCTGAAAATTAAACGTTGAATCAGGACTCTAACCATCCGGAATCAATTTTCGTCAAAATTGAGAAATATTTTAGAAACGATTCATTAACCCCCTAGACAAATCACCCTGACACGATTCAGATGGCGCTGCTTCCGGAATGATTCATCAAATCTTCCGGAACGGCATTAGAGTGTATTTTTCGAAAGGGAAAATGATGGCGCGTGAAGGCGTAGCCAGCACTGGAACACGTGCGGCTTCAATTCAGGGGATGGCGGGCTCGTTCGAGCGTCCGACCTATCGCCGGATTGTCAACGCCGAGCCATGGCTGCGGCGTCTCATCCCCCTTCTGGTCGTCATCCTTGTCGGCCTGCTTGCGACATTCGCGACACTCGAAGCGATCTCGTCACGAACAGAAACCATAATCCAGGCAAACCGGAACCTCGCGCTGATATCGACACTCGTCAAATCGGAAATAGGCAGGAATTTGAGTAATCCCGCTTCTGCGGAGGCCAATCCGGTTTTGATCCTCCAAAATGCCATTCCAGCCGAGATTATCACCAGCGACCTCGGCATCGTGCTGACAGACCAGACAGGCTTCATTATTGCCGCGTGGCCTCAGTCGAACCTGCTCAAAGGTCGCCTGCCTGATATTTCGAGCGGTACCTTGCAACCCGCCGGCTTGTCGAAGATGATCATCCAGTCGGTAAAAATGCCGGAACCCTTCGGGCAAGTGGCTGTATTTCAACCGGAATCCACAGCTCTTGCGGCATGGGAGCGAAAAACACTCTCTTTTGTCATGATGTTGGCCATTGCGAGCCTTGTGGTACTCGCTCTTGCCATGGCCTATTTCTGGCAGGCATGGCGGGCCCGACGCACGGATTTGATCTTCGCAAAAGTACGGGACCGGCTGGACACTGCGCTTCATCGCGGACGCTGCGGATTATGGGACTGGGACATTGCAAGGGGCACGATCTATTGGTCGGACTCGATGTATGACATGCTCGGATATGAGCGGAAGGGCGAGGTACTCTCGTTTGGCGATGTCAACAGCCTCGTCCATCCCGATGACGGCAATCTCTTCCAGCTTGCCGACCAACTCGCCGCCGCAAAAATTTCGACGGTGGATCAGGCTTTCCGGATTCGCGCCGCAGATGGCAGCTGGATTTGGGTTCGGACGCGGGCGGAAGTCATTTATGACGCGGAAAGCACGTCGCCGCATCTGATCGGCATTACGGTCGATATTACCGAGCAGCGTCGGGCTGATGCGGTGAATGCCACGGCAGACCTGCGTCTGCGGGACGCGATCGAGACGATCGGCGAGGCGTTCGTGCTCTGGGATGCAGATAACAAGCTTGTCCTGTGCAATTCCAAATTTCAGGACCTCCACAATTTGCCGCCCGATATGGTTCGCATCGGCACCCCCTATTCGGATTTGAAAAATTATCTCGCCGAACACCTCGTTCATCATCGTGTCGACGAAAATGATGCTGTCCAAAGCTACGAGACCCGCCTGCCGAACGGGCGCTGGCTCCAAATCAATGAACGCCCGAC
>Ga0209033_1000585_pt1 | contig 21166 bp, 25 predicted proteins | sample LauGreFa1BDMLBDN_2_FD_188218 | JGI IMG/M metagenome (GOLD analysis project Ga0209033, IMG submission 188218) | Freshwater lake microbial communities from Lake Michigan, USA - Fa13.BD.MLB.DN (SPAdes) (version 2) | ecosystem: Environmental > Aquatic > Freshwater > Lake | place: Lake Michigan, USA...
GTCATAGCCCATGACGGCCTGCTGGCCGGATCGCGGTGTGTCGGCGTGTAAAAAGCGCGACTCTCCAAAACCGCGCAGAAAAGGCACAATCACGCGAAAACCCGCTTGTGCCAGTGGCGGAGCGACTTCTTCAAAGGCATGGATATCGTAGGGAAATCCGTGCAACAAAATCACAGCCGGCCCCCCCGGATGGGCCTAGGTCTAGGTAAGCGACGCGCAGCACGCCGGCTTCGATACTGCGTAATGCTAGATTTTTGACGTAAGGGGTATCCATGCCCGATCTTGACACAGGCATGATCCGCGCTTCATCAGCTCCACACGGTGTGGTCGTGGCTGGCTATCTCAGACTGATAGCGCGTCGCCTTACATTCGCACCCCCTCAACATGCAGCCCTGCTAGGCATACAAGGCGTGGACATCAGTCTTTGTCAGGTTCAACGGTACTCATTCGTTATGTTCGCACCCAATTAATGCTGCGTTTATGAGTTTGTTCAATATCATCATCGTCGAGGACAACACCGAGCTGCGCTTGGGCTTGGAAGACCACCTAGAGCAAGAAGGTTTTCAGGTACGTGCGCTCGAAGACGGCGAGAACTTAAGTAGTGCCATCAATGAAAATGCGCCTGACGCTATCCTGATGGATCTCAACTTACCCCATGAAGACGGTATTGACATTATCAAGCGCGTAAAGCGCGCCTATCCCCGTTTGGGGGTGGTAGTGTTGACAGCACGGGTGCGCAGCATTGACCGCAAGCTGGCTTACGAAGCCGGCGCCGATGTCTTTCTCACCAAACCGGCTGGGGCCGATGAAGTCAGCACGGTGCTTAAAAGCGTATGCCGCCGTATTGCGCCTGCGGTAGAAGGCAATGATTGGGTTCTGGATCTGCGCGGCCATCGCATCGTGCCACCGGGAGGGCATGCCATCGACCTCACCGGGCGGGAATGTTTGCTCTTGCATGAGCTTGCCCTGTCCGCGCATTTATTGACTTTTCACCGCCTCTTTGAAGTGATGGGCGATGAAGAGGTTACCGAACAAGTCAACAAAATACGGGTCGAGCAACTGGTCAGCCGGGTACGCCAAAAACTCGCCCCCACGCTCGGCGGCGGCGCCAGTATCAAGGTGCTACGTAGCAAGGGCTACCGATTGTGCATTCCCTTGCTGGTGCAATCCTGAGTCTTTGGCTCGTGCTTTCGCTGGCGAGCTAGGCGCAATAGGCGATTACGAAGCGGACCTATCTGGAAAATGATGCGGGCAAGCCGGGCCCCCTATCGCACAACTGCGCGCTGTTAGAGTGGGCCGCTTGGCGTCGGTCTTTTGGTCGCCGCAGACCTAAACCCTATTCATGCCCTCTCGCCTTCCCCGCGTTTTTCCGCTGCTGTTCGTCGTCCTTTGGTCCACCGGTTTTATCGGCGCACGCTTAGGCTTACCGCATAGCGAGCCGCTGACGTTTTTATTTGTGCGCTATTTGCTGGTGGTGGTGTTGCTTCTGATTCTGGCGGTGCTGAGCAAAGCGCCCTGGCCCGCGCGGCGCATGGATTGGTTGCACATCGGCGTGGCTGGTTTGCTCATTCATGGGGTGTATCTGGGCGGCGTGTTTATCGCCATTTCCATGGGCCTGCCTTCGGGCGTCGCGGCCTTGGTGGTCGGCCTGCAACCCTTGCTGGTAGCCGTGGGTGCGGGTCTGTTTTTGCACGAGACGGTGGTGCGTCGGCAATGGCTGGGGCTGGTGCTAGGCCTAGCCGGCGTGGCCCTCGTACTGGCCAACAAACTGGGTGCCGGTTTTGAGCTACAAGCCTTGCTACCTTGCGTGATATCGCTGCTGGCCATCACTTGTGGCAATTTGTACCAAAAGCGCTTTTGCCCACAATTTGACTGGCGCACCGGTGCGGTGGCGCAGTTCGTTCCCACGGTGGTGTTCACCGGCATCGCAGCGGCGCTAACAGAAACGCTGCGCATCGACTGGGTGCCCGAAATGGTGTTTGCTATGGGCTGGCTGGTACTGGTCTTATCACTGGGCGCCGTAAGTTTGCTCAACTGGCTGATCCGCAACAACAACTCCGTGAATGTGGCGAGTCTGTTTTACCTAGTGCCGCCTTGCACCGCCGTGGTGGCCTGGTTGCTGTTTGGCGAATCGTTTGCCGGCACTGCGCTTATCGGTATGGGCCTTGTGGTGTGGGGCGTCTATTGGGCGCGCGCGACTTAGGCACACTACACGCAGGCATCCACCCATTGGCCCTGCGTCAATTCGGCCATACGCCGCGGGCTGATGCGCAAGGCACTGTTGACCGAACCGGCGGCGGGTAGTACCTCATCAAAAGCCAGCAAACTGCGGTCTAGATACACAGGCAAAGGGGTCGCTAAACCAAAGGGGCAGACGCCTCCTACCGGGTGACCAGTGAGCGTCTCGACCTCATCCAACGCGAGCATCTTGCCCTTGCCAAACGCAGTTTTGAATTTTGCGTTGTCGATGCGCGCATCGCCACGGGCCACCAGCAAAAATACTTGGCCATCGGCCAACTTAAATGCCAGCGTCTTGGCGATACGGCCGGGCTCCACACCGTGGGCCTCTGCCGCCAGGGCTACGGTGGAGGTGATCGCCTCCAACTCCACTATCGGCATGTCGATCTGGTGTGCCTCAAAGAAGGCGCGTACGGACGCGACGCTCATAGGCCTTGCGCCAATTCAAGTGCCCGCGACATAGGGGTTGGTATCACGTTCTACGCCAAAAGTGCTCTCCGGGCCGTGACCGGGAATAAAGATGGTCTCGTCGCCCATGGGCCATAAGCGATGGGTGATGCTGTGCATCAGATCGGCGTGGTTGCCTTGCGGAAAATCGGTCCTTCCCACGCTGCCTGCAAACAAGACGTCGCCGACAAACGCACGGTTCATTTCCGCCGAATAAAACACCACATGCCCAGGCGTGTGACCGGGGCAGTGGCGCACTTGCAGCACATGCGCGCCAAGGCTAACGGTGTCGCCATCCTTAAGCCAGCGCGTGGGCTTAAAGGGCCGGGCCGGCGGAAAGCCGTAGGTAGCAGCCGCCATGGGCAGGCCGTCAATCCAAAACTGATCGCCCGGGTGCGGTCCGATGATGGGCAGCCCTAGGCGGTCTGCCAAATCTTGCGTGGCAGCCGCATGGTCCACATGGGCATGGGTAATCCAAATTTGCTCCAGCGTCACGCCCAGGCTTTTGGCAGTGGCAATCAACAGGTCCAGATCGCCACCGGGGTCGATGATGGCCGCCTTATGGGTCTGGTCGCACCAAACGATGGAGCAGTTTTGCTCAAACGGGGTAACGGGGACGGTTTCGTAGTGGAGCATGGATAGAGTTTATCCAACGCGCATGCAAAGATCTGGCTCTGCTGCCTGCAGTCGTCTAATGCGCAGGCGGTTCACCTTGACGTGTGTCAATACCTTTTTGCAAACAGGCGCCAACAATCAGAGCGATGGATTTTTCCCCGTCTGCGCCCTCACGCCTCTGGTTGCAAAAGGCCGAGGCGTTTTTTGCGCGCTACGTCCTCCCACATAACGCGGCCTGGCATCAGAGTGTGGCCGATAGCGTGTATCCGCCAGCATTCTTGGCCGACCTGAAGGCGCTGGCCCAGTGTGAGGGTTTATGGAATCTGTGCCTGCCCGGCCTCCCCACCAGCGCGCCAGGTACGCGTCTATCGAATTTGGAATACGCGCCTATTGCCGAACTACTGGGCCGTTTGCCGTGGGCCTCTGAAGTCTTTAATTGCCAAGCGCCCGATAGTGGGAATATGGAGTTGTTGTTGCGCTATGCCGATGCGGGCCAAAGCGCGCGCTGGCTGAAACCCCTGCTTCAGGGACAGATGCGGTCTGCCTTCGCCATGAGCGAGCCCGATGTGGCGTCGTCTGACCCAGCCAATTTGCAGACATCATTGCGGCGCGAGGGCGATAGCTTGGTTTTGCAGGGGCGCAAATGGTTTATTACCGGCGCGGCGCATCCAGATTGCCGCCTGCTCATCGTCATGTGCCGCGACCTGGATTTCAAGGAGCTCGCCGACACGGACGCACACCGACAACACAGCCTGGTACTGGTGCCCATGGATGCGCCGGGCGTGCAGGTGCTGCGCAATATACCGGTGCTACACCACCTTGCGCCCGAGGGGCATTGCGAGATCTTGTTGGAGGGCGTGCGCCTGGGTCCGGAGGCTTTGCTCGGGCCAGCGGGAGCGGCCTTTGCGATGGCCCAGGAGCGGCTCGGGCCAGGGCGCTTGCACCACGGTATGCGCAGCATCGGGCAGTGTGAGCTGGCTTTGCAATTGGCCTGTGCACGGGTGCGTGAGCGCCAGGCCTTTGGCCGCCATGTGTCGACGTTTTCCAATGTGCAGGACTGGGTCGCCCAATCCCGGGTGGCGATTGACCAAGCCCGCTTGCTGCTCTTGCAAACCGCTTGGCGACTTGATCAAGCCGATAGCGACCCACAGCAATTACGCAGCGATGTGGCCGCTGTCAAGGTGGTGGCAGCACAACTGCAAACCCAAGTGGTCGACCGTGCAATGCAAATGTTCGGCGCCATGGGTTTATCACCCGACACGCCGCTGGCCTATTTTTGGTCCTGGGGACGGACCATGCACGTAATGGACGGGCCTGACGAGGTGCATTTGCGCAGCATCGCGCGCCATGCCTTGCGGCAATCGGCAGCGCAGGCGGCCTCGCTAACCGCGTACTTCACGACGCCAGAGCAATTGAAGGCGCCGCCGCTGATCCGCTAATCGCTGTCGCAGGCGACATCGTGGGCGCCAAAGCGCAGGGCACAATCGGCGCTCTTGCAATAAGCGTTATGTCCAGCCAGCCCCTTTCGGTTTCCCCGCAACCAACCGTAGAGTCCTTTGCCCGTATTGCGGGTCTGGAGGCCTTGTGCCGGGGTAGTACTTTATCGGTCTTTCCTTTGCTGCTGTACCGCGCCTGGGGCAGTGCGCAACTGGTTTCTGAAATCTATTTTTGTGTCGGGTTGGCGTCCTTGATGGCGGCCTTATTGGTGCCGGCTCTAGTGCGGGTGCTCAGCCGTCGCCAGGTTTATCTAGGCGCAGTAAGTTTGTATTTGGTAGCTTCGGCTTTGGGCATGCTGCAAGGCAAATGGACGACGCTGGCGCTTTTATGCGCCATCATCGCCGCCGCGATTTCTTTTGTTTGCTACAACAGCTATGTGCTGGACCATCTCGAGAAAACCGATTTCAGCCGCCTGGAGACGATGCGCCTGTTTTACGGCGGTGCTGGGTGGGTGGTAGGGCCGTTTGCCGGTGTTTGGTTGTTATCGGTCTGGGGTGGGGCACCATTTATTTTGCTGTCGGGGGCTGCTAGTTGGATGGCCTGGCTGATTTGGAAAACCCCCTTAGGAGAGGGCAAGTTCATGGCGCGTGGATCGGGCAGCGGCGCGGAGCAAGCGCATGATTCACGCAGCGCGAACCCTCTGGGGCTGGTCATCCGATTTTTCTCACAACCGCGCTTAGTAACCGCTTGGGTTTTACCTTTGGTGCGTTCCTGTGGATGGTGGATGTTTTTTGTTTACTTAGGAATTTTTGCGCTGGAGAATAACTTGGGCGAGCAAGTTGGCGGCATAGCCAGTTCGGTGGCGAACATGGGCTTGTTTTTGGCTCCCCTGATGCTGCTATGGATGCAAAGGCGTTCGGTACGCACTGCCATCCGGGTGGGGTGTCTGGGTGCCAGCGCTTGCTATTTGGCAGCGGCAGCGTTATCGCATTGGCCTTGGGCCACCGTGGGCTGTTTGTTAGCAGGTACCTTGTTTCTGGTGCTGCTCGACACCTGCGCCGGTCTGCCTTTTTTGATGTCTGTTAAGCCTTCAGAGCGCACAGAAATGTCGGCGGTGTACTCCAGTTTCCGTGATGTTTCGGGCATTATTTCCCCGGCTATTGCCTGGCTGGTGCTGCAGTTTTCGCCGGTCGTGGGCGTGTTTGGCGTCGGGGCCCTCATTTTGCTAGGCGCCTGGCAACTCGCTGGGCGCTTACATCCGGAACTCGGCGTTCCGGGCTCAGCGCGTGTGCGTCAAGGCGCCGATGGGGCAGCTGGATAACGATGCGCACGGGGCTTAAAACGCCGCCCCAAGCTGCGCTTAATAATGGATGCGACCGCGCAAAATATCCCACCACATGCGCCAATCGCCCATAAAGCTGAAGAGGGGGTACTTGAAGGTCGCAGGGCGGTTATGTTCAAAAAAGAAATGACCTACCCAAGCAAAAGCATAGCCCTGCAAAAAGGACAAAGGAATCAACCAGGCGTTGCGCGTTGTAGCCGCGGTGATCAGCAAGACCAGGCCGATACTTGAACCCACAAAATGCAAACGCCTCGACGTGCGGTTTGCATGTTCATCCAAGTAAAAAGGGTAAAACTCGGCAAAGGTCTGAATCCGTGTTTCTTCTGGCATCGCCATCTCCTTTGGGTGGGATTCCATCATAAAGGCTTCTGTTGCTATGGGGACGGGTCCTACTGGGCCCTAAAGGCTAGGTGTTTTAGCAGGACAATGCCGGTTTTGATTCTTCACCGCCACCATGCCTCTTTCCCCAGACCAAAATCGCACCGACGACACCCGCATCCGCGCAGTGCGGCCTCTCATTGCGCCGGCCTTGCTGCAAGAACAATTACCTGCTTCAGAAGCGGTGTTGGCCCGCGTTGAGCAAAGCCGGCAAGCTATTTGCGATGTGCTGCATGCGCGTGATGAACGCCTGTTGGTAGTCGTCGGCCCCTGCTCCATCCACGACCATGGGCAGGCCATGGAATACGCCCATTGGCTGCAAGCCCAGGCCAAAAACTTAGAGGATGATTTGCTGATCGTGATGCGTTGTTACTTTGAAAAGCCGCGCACCACCGTGGGCTGGAAGGGCTACATCAACGACCCGCACATGGACGGCAGCTTTTCCATCAATGAGGGTCTTCACTTGGCCCGCGCCTTGTTGCTCGATATCGTCAGTGCAGGTTTAGCAGTTGGCACGGAGTTTTTGGATTTGCTCAGCCCGCAGTACATCAGCGACCTGGTGAGTTGGGGCGCTATAGGCGCTCGAACTACCGAGAGCCAAAGTCACCGGCAGTTAGCCAGCGGTCTGAGTTGCCCCGTCGGTTTTAAAAATGGCACCGATGGCGGCATCAAAGTGGCAGTAGATGCCATGCTCGCCGCGCAATCTGCGCATGCTTTTATGGGTATGACCAAGTGGGGACAGGCTGCAGTCTTCGAGACGCAGGGCAATGCGGACTGCCACATTATTTTGCGCGGCGGCAGACAGCCCAATTACAGCGCTGCAGACGTTCAGGCCGCTTGCGGTTTGCTAGAAGGTTCGGGTCTGCGGCCGCAAGTCATGATCGATGTGTCGCATGCCAATAGCAGCAAACAATATGCGCGGCAAATAGAAGTCGCGCAAGCCGTCGCCGATCAAATGGCAGGGGGCGACGAGCGCATTACCGGGCTCATGATTGAAAGCCACCTGCGTGAAGGCCGTCAGGACAAAGTGGCAGGGAAAGGCTTAGAGCGCGGGGTCTCTGTGACCGATGCCTGTATCAGTACAGCGCAGACGGCGCCGGTATTACAAAGCTTAGCGACGGCGGTGCGCAAGCGGCGCGCCGTGGCGCGCTCGGGCGCTTAAATTTTCAACCGGCAGTACGACGTGGAACCATGGGGCCACGGCCTTCGATATGGCGGAAATTGATACGGCCTTTGGTCAAATCATAGGGTGACAGTTCCAGTGACACGCGGTCACCAGCCAAAATACGGATATGGTTTTTACGCATCTTGCCGGCCGAATAGGCAATTAGCTGGTGACCGTTATCGAGGGTCACGCGAAAACGGGTATCGGGTAGTACCTCGTTGACGATGCCCATCATTTCAATTAACTCTTCTTTTGCCATAGGGTTTCCTTTGCTCGCAACGCGGATTGTGGCATGTTCGGGGGATTTAGGCGCTGCCGATGGCGCTGTGTGCCCAGCCGATGCCTTGCTCCAAGGCATATTGGGCCGCTGCATCATGGCTATGAAAAACAGGGGTAAAGCGCATGACGCGATCGGTACTGGCCTGTCCTTGGCCACTGGCGATAGACACCTGGGCGCAAAACTGGTCTGTGCCAAGTTGGGCCGGCAATGCGGCAATTCGGTATTTACCGATGGTGGTCGCGGCTTCTTGTGCCGCTGAAAATTGTCTGTACATCATGGAAAGTGAAATTCACCGCGCTCGGCAGGGCACTGGTGAAAAGGGAAAGAAAAGTCGCAATGCAGGTGTAACTACCTGTTGTGGCATCGACTCGCAAATGCTCGGGCACCTTCCTCTGCCGGGATGGTACGGGGCGTGCGGAACGCCTCATCTGCAAAGCTAATGTAACACGCGACGATCAAAGCCTAAGATGCAAGGACTGCGCGGGCTAGGTGTACACCAGCTCAAAATACTGTTTTCACTGGCAAAGCCCGGACTCCGGGAGATACAGGCAAATGATGAAACTCGACCGCTACGACCAACAAATTCTCCAAGTGTTGCAAGAAGATGGACGCATCAACAACCAGGACTTGGCCGACCGCATAGGCTTATCTCCTTCGCCTTGTTTGCGCCGGGTACGCGCTTTAGAAGAAGCGGGTTTGATTTTGGGCTACCGGGCACATCTGGATACGCGCAAGCTGGGTTTGACTTTGATAGCGCTCATCCATATTTCCATGGACATTCACACACCCGAGCGTTTTGCAAATTTTGAATCCGAAATTGCAGTCGTCCCTGAGGTTTTAGAGTGCCTGCTGATCACCGGCCAGGAAGCCGATTACCAGCTCAAGGTCATCGTGCGCGACATGGACCACTACCAATCCTTGCTATTGCAACGCATAACCCGTATCGCCGGTGTGACCGGTGTGCATTCTAGTTTTGTGCTGCGCCGGGTGCTGGACAAAACTGCGGTGGACGTAGCCACCGGTTCTGTCTAAGAAACTAGCGTACGTCGGGCAGTTCAATCTTCACTTCGAGCACTTCCAGATTGTCTTGACGCTCGAGTTGCACCTTAATATCGTTCGGATTGATTTTGATGTACTTGCTAATCACCGCAATCAAATCACGCTGCAAATCGGCCATGTAATCGGGCTCGGAAGCGTTTCGGCCGCTGCGCTCGTGGGCAAGTATGAGTTGCAAACGCTCTTTAGCAACACTGGCGGTTTTTTTCTTCTCACCCAGCAAAAAAGAGAGAAAGGACATGCTCTTAGTTCCCACCAAATAAGCGCTTGAAAAAGCCGGGCTTCACCGCCTCGGTAAAGCGCATAGGTTTGTCATTGCCAAGGAATCGGTCAATCACGTCCTTATAGGCTTCCGCGACTTCGCTGCCGACCATATGCACCGCAGGCACACCTTGGTTGGAGGCTTGCAAGACGGTTTCGCTCTCGGGGATCACACCTATGAGTTTGATGCGCAAAATATCCTGGATATCTTCGAGGGACAGCATTTGCCCCTGGTCCACGCGGGCCGGGTTGTAGCGGGTAATGAGCAAATGCTCTTTGATCGGTTCCAAGCCCTCAATGGCGCGCTTAGTTTTGCTGGCCAACATACCCAAAATGCGGTCGGAGTCACGTACGGAAGAGACTTCCGGGTTGGTCACAACGAGTGCTTCATCGGCGTAGTGCATGGCCATCAGGGCACCAGTTTCAATACCGGCGGGTGAATCGCAAACAATGAATTCAAAGTCCATGGCAGCCAGGTCGTTGAGCACTTTTTCAACGCCTTCCTGTGTCAGCGCATCTTTGTCGCGGGTTTGGGATGCTGCCAGCACATACAGATTTTCACATTGCTTATCTTTGATCAGCGCCTGGTGCAAATTGGCTTCGCCACTGATGACGTTAATCAGGTCATACACCACGCGACGCTCGCAACCCATGATCAGGTCCAGGTTACGCAGGCCCACATCAAAGTCAATAACCGCTGTTTTGTGTCCGCGCAATGCGAGACCGGTTGCAAAACTGGCGCTAGTGGTTGTTTTACCAACACCGCCTTTGCCAGAAGTGACCACAATAATTTTTGCCATGAAGAGCTATCTTTCCAAAGAGAGGGTCAATGCGCTGAATTTTACGTTTTCAACGGTTCAATAATAATTTTTTCTTTTCCGTCGTCGCTTAAACGGACTTGGGCCGGTTTACCCAGTACATCCGGACCTAGCTCTTGCTCCGTAGTGCGGTACACACCGGCAATGGAAACGAGTTCGGGCTCCAGCGCCAAGGCGAATATCCGAGCTGAGGTATTACCTCTGGCGCCGGCCATGGCTTTGCCCCGCAAAGGCGCATAAACATGAATATTGCCATCTGCGATCACCTCAGCACCCCGATTGACCATGGCCATCACAATTAAATCAGCACCACGGGCATAGACCTTTTGACCCGATCGCAAAGGCTTGCTAACCACCATAGTCGGATTGGCACCCTCTCTGGCAGTCGGGGGGGTAGGTGCTGGGCTTGGCGTCGCACTAGCAGCCTTCGCAGGCGCAGCAGCGGGTACGACGGGTTTTGGAACTTCTAGCGGGATTGTTTTGCTGCTTGAAGTGCGGCGAATTTCGGGTGGTGCTTCGGCAATCCCCGATTTTTTTGCTACTTCCAGACTCGCTGGATCCAGGCCGCGTACTGCGCTGGCGACTAAGCGACATTGACCCAAGGTGTTAAGCAGCAAATTCCATTGCGGGTGTGGAAGCCTTACACCGGCAGCACTGAAATCCAGGACCAAGCCATCAGTATCAAAAAAGTCTGGACTTTCCCCATTAGGACCGAATTTTTTTAGCAACTCAGCAGCCACCTTTGCCAAATCTGGGCTTTTGACCAACAAAGCAATCAGCGTCAACTGGGCACTTTTGATTTCAAACGCAGGCGCGTCACTGGCAGAAAAAGCAAGATCTGGTTGAACCGGCATAGTGAACTGCACAGAGGTGGAATCGAAGGACCGATTTTACCTGAGGGAAATCGATTCCTGTTTATCAAACGATTAGCCGCTTCAATGGATTTGGACTTATGCACTGATCTTTTGTGCACTATCTTTTCTCTGTATCTGTATTTCAAATTAGTAGTAGTAGATAGAGTGCCCATTTTTTACGCGTAAAGTAATTTTTCTTTATATAGATCAATCACTTAAGTCAAGGTATAGCATGTGTATCAAGTACTGCAATCGTTGCACATGAACATGAATAACATCCAATTTTTAAGCAGTCCTGTGGATAAGTCGCTAGTTGTTCTAATCTTATGCACAACCTTGTTCAGCCAGGCTAGCAGGCGTATGCTTACACACCAACCAAAGTAAAAGGCTTGTTTATGTTGTTTTTAGTGTTAGGTTTATTGGTTTTTCTTGGTACCCATTCATTGCGTATAGGGGGTGACGCATTGCACGCGTGGTTTATCGCTCAATTAGGCCCCACGCGTTTCAAAATGTTGTACACCTTGGCTTCATTGCTCGGGTTTTCCATGATGGTGTACGGCTTTGGGCTTGCTCGCGACACCCCCGTATTACTTTGGACGCCAGAACCGGCAATGAAACATGTCGCTTATCTATTGACTCTGGTAGCCATGGTATTCATGGCGGCCGTCTATGTTCCGCGCAACGCGATTAAAGCGAAGATGCACCACCCGATGGTCTTGTCGGTAAAGACATGGGCTTTGGCACATTTGCTGGCAAATGGCACAGTGGCCCATCTGCTTTTATTTGGCAGCATGTTGCTGTGGAGTGTTTTATTGTTCAAAGCATCTAGAGCGCGGGATAAGCGCAATCAAGTGGTCTATGCGCCGGCAAACTTAGCTTCTACGATTTTGACGGTAGAAATTGGATTTGCCATGTGGCTTGTATTTGTCGGCTGGGCCCATGGATGGTTGATAGGCGTACAAGTTTTCCCATAAAAAAGCGAGGGGCCATAATCGAGCTTTAGCGGAGTTTTCACTATGCCTAGACATTTGTTGGACGAGTCACGGATTCATCCAAGCGTACGCGCCACTGTTGCTGACCATCACCGCCATATGGTGGATCGGGTGGAAGCAGAGATTGCCAAGCATGCCGTACTTGTTGTTGGAATGGCACTCAATCCCATGCCTAAAAAGGCCCGCGCCGCTTTAGATGCAGCAGGTATTGCCCACGGTTACCTGGAGTTCGGCAGTTATTTCAATACCTGGCGTGAACGCAATGCGCTCAAAATGTGGAGCGGCTGGCCCACTTTTCCCATGGTATTTGTGAAAGGCATGTTGGTGGGCGGCGCAACCGATGTGCAAGCCTTGATTGCCAGTGGCGAATTGAAAAAAATGCTCGCCTAAAAAAACCCCGAAGACCGGGGTTTTTTGTTGGCGCAATGGGTGTGGAGCATTCAACCGCGGTGTGGCCCGTGCATCCAGCCGGGCATGGCTTTAGCATCAAAAGTTTTCTTTTGCTCAGGGGTCAGTACGCTATAAAAAGCTTTTACGGCTGCTGCATATTTGTCCATCTCTGCCACAAAAACATCGTGGTGCTGGGCCATCATTTGTTTCATTTTGTCCAGGCGTTCGGGCATGCTGAGTTTTTCCATTTCGGTGCGATCAGGCCGCGACGGACGGGCCATTGGTGTGATGGTGCTCGCCAACGCAGCCCAAGCGGGTTCTTGTTCTGGCGAGAGTTTGAGTTCGGTTTTCAGCCTTTGCATGTGGTGCTTCATGCGCATGCCCATGTGCTCGCCGTCTTTGTCGTGCATCGCGTACATGCCGGGTTTGGAGGACGCGTCTTTAGGTGGGCCGTTTTGGGCGCTGGCGTAGCCGGTGAACAAAGTAAGCGTGGCACTCGTGAGCCATAAAGTGGTACGAATTTTCATGACAAGTTTCCTTAGGAATTCCGATCGAGCGGGATGCTTTGTCGGACCGCTCTATAGTGCGCTGCCTGTATGTGGCCGGTGTTACGCCATGGCAAGGCTTTGTAAAGTTGGGTGGTTTTTTGCGCAGGCCCGATGTATTTTTTTCGGCTATCGCGTAGGGAGCTTGACGCGTGTCAAGACGCGACCGCATAGCCTTCCTCGACAATCGCCTGGCGCAGCGTTTCACGCTCCTTGGTGGAACTTATCTGCACCAGATTCTGGTCCCGCTGGATCAGCACTTGGGCCTCAGGGTCTTGTTTTTGAACGGCTTTGGTCACTGCTTTTTCGCAATGGCCGCAGGTCATTCCGGTCACGGTAAATTCATAGTTCATGGTACAACTTTCAAAACAGCGTGATAGCTTCCTGCCATTGTGCATCGGCGTGGGCGTGATTTTTTTGACGCACAACAAAGGCTTCTCTTATGCCTGATACAACAAGTACAAGCGTGCCGCTTTCCCTGGATATTGGCATTGGCGGTATGACTTGCGCGTCCTGTGTAGGGCGGGTGGAAAAAGCGCTGTTGCGCGTCCCCGGTGTGCAAAGCGCCAGTGTGAATTTAGCTACCGAGTCCGCCCGCGTGGCCTATGTCGCCAACCAAAACGCCGACATGCCGGTGGACGCCCTGGTGCGCAGAGCGGTGCGCGATGCCGGTTATGAACCCAAAGAATCGGACGCGGCGCTAGATGCCCCTGATCCTTCTGCCTGGGCCGGTTTTGGCCCGGTGGCTTGGGGTTTTGCCTTGTCCATTCCCTTGGTTTTGCCGATGCTCGGCGAGCTTGCGGGATGGCATTGGATGTTGCCCGCAGCCTGGCAGTTTGCGCTGGCTACCCCCGTGCAGTTTGTGCTGGGTGCGCGCTTCTATAAAGCTGCTTGGCATGCGGTGCGGGCGGCCAGTGGCAATATGGATTTGCTGGTCGCTTTGGGTACGACAGCGGGCTGGGCTTTGTCGGTGTGGCTATGGCTGCGCGCGCCGCAAGGGGCGATGGTGCATTTGTATTTTGAAGGCTCGGCCCTGGTGATTACGCTGGTGCTGCTGGGCAAATGGCTGGAAGTGCGCGCCAAGCGCCAAACCACTTCTGCCATACGCGCCTTGCATGCTTTACGCCCGGCGCGGGCGCATTGGATGGGCCCGGATGGCGAGGTCGATGTGCCGGTGTCCGAGCTGCTGGTCGGTGATGTGGTGGTGGTTAAAGCCGGCGAGCGCTTTGCCGCCGATGGCCTGATTAGCGAAGGCCAGACCCAGGCCGATGAATCCATGCTGACGGGCGAATCCATGCCCGTTAGCAAAAACGTGGGCGCGCGTGTCCATGGCGGCAGCATCAATGGCGATGGCCGGGTGCTGGTGCGCCTGACGGCGGTGGGCACGCAAACCGTGCTGTCGCACATCATCCGCCTGGCGGAAGACGCGCAGGCCGCGAAAGCGCCGATACAGCGCCTGGTGGACCAAGTTAGTGCGGTATTTGTACCGGTGGTCTTGGTGGTGGCGCTGGCTACGGTGGTGGGTTGGATGCTCGCAGGCCAGCCGCTGGAAGTAGCGCTGATACGCGCGGTGGCGGTGCTGGTGATTGCCTGCCCTTGCGCGTTGGGCCTGGCGACCCCGGTGGCCATCATGGCCGGTACGGGTGTAGCGGCGAAATACGGCATCTTGATCAAAGACGCAGAGGCGCTAGAGCTTGCGCACCGCGTGGATGTAGTCGCTTTTGATAAGACCGGCACGCTCACCGAGGGTCGACCCAGGTTGACGCGTTTTGTGGTGGCGGATATGCCGCCTGCGGGAGCAGTGGGAGCCTCTTTGCCCTTGCCTGGTTTGCCAGAGCACGAGCTGCTGCGCGTGTGCGCCAGCTTACAAAGCGGCAGCGAACATCCGCTGGCCCGCGCCGTATTGGCCTATGCGAAAACGCAAGGCGCCAGTTGGGTAGCGCCGCAGGATCTGCAGGCCGTGCCCGGCAGGGGCAGTTTTGGCAAAGTAAATGGCCAGTCCTATGCCCTGGGCAGCTGGCCTTGGATGCTCGAGCTGCAAGGCGGTGGCGAGGCTTTGCAAGCGTCTGCTACCGGCGCACAAGCGCATGCGCTGCAAGCGCAGGGCAGCAGTGTTTCTGCATTGGCCCAATTACAAAACGGTATTTGGCAGGTGCGCGCTTTCATGGCGTTTAACGACGAGCCTAAAGCCGGGGCGCAGCAGGCGATTGCCGGCTTGCGCGCCAAGGGCATACAAGTGGTCATGATTTCGGGTGACAACTGGGGCGCGGCGCGGGCCATGGCGGCGCGCTTGGGCCTTGATTCCAGTGAGGGCAGCGATGAGGTCATTGCGGGCGTCTTGCCGGGCGATAAAGCGCAGCGGGTACGGGACTTGAAGCACGCAGGTCCAGGGGCCAAGCCACATACGGTAGCCATGGTGGGCGACGGCGTGAACGATGCGCCTGCGCTGGCCGCAGCGGACGTGGGTATGGCCATGTCCAACCCCGATGGCGGCGGCACCGATGTGGCCATGCAGGCCGCAGGCATTACCTTGATGCGCGGCGATCCGCGCTTGGTCCTCGCAGCCTTGGACATCTCCCGCCTGACGGTGGCCAAGATTCGGCAAAACCTGTTTTGGGCTTTTTTCTACAACGCAGCCGGTATTCCGCTGGCCGCTTTAGGCTATTTGCATCCGGTGCTGGCCGGTGGCGCCATGGCGCTCAGCTCGGTCAGTGTGATGGCCAATGCCTTGTTGCTCAAGCGTTGGAAAGGGCCTTGATTAGGGTTTAAGCATCGGGTAATCGGTATAGCCCTTGTCACCACCGCCATAAAACGTCATGCGGTCCGGCGTGTTGAGTGGTGCGCCTTGGCGCATACGCTCGGTAAGGTCGGGGTTGGCGATAAACAAGCGCCCGAAAGACACCAGGTCCGCGCCTTCGGCCAAGGCTTTTTCGGCCAGGGCCTGGTCGTAGCCGTTGTTGACCATCCAGGCGCCTTGTCCTCCGGCATCGCGGTAGGCCTGGCGCAAAGCAGCGTAGTCAAAAGGCCCCTCGCCCTGCTGGTAATCGCGCTCGGCAATGGTCGAGCCTTCGATCACATGCACATAGGCTAGACCCATGGGCCCGAGCGCTTGCACCACGTGCGAGAACAAGGCCTTTGGCTCGGGGTCAAACGCATCGTTCGCTGGCGTAACCGGCGAGAGGCGTAGTGCGCAGCGCGGCCCGCCAATTTCCTCGCACAAAGCCTGCATTACCTCGATGAGCAAGCGCGCCCGGTTGGGCACCGGTCCGCCATAAGCGTCCTCGCGGTGGTTGCTGCCCGAGCGCAAAAATTGGTCAATCAAATAGCCGTTAGCTGCGTGTAGTTCTACGCCATCAAAACCTGCGGCTACCGCATTGCGCGCAGCATGTCGGTAGTCCTCCACGATGTCGGGAATTTCTTTGATGGCCAAAGCGCGTGGCGCCGAGGTGGCGACGAATTTAGGAGCGCCATCTTTGATAAGCACGGTCTTGGTGTTCGCGGTAATCGCCGAGGGCGCGACCGGCGCCTGGCCTTCTGGCTGCAAGTCCACATGCGAGACGCGCCCTACATGCCAAAGCTGCATAAAGATGCGTCCGCCTGCCGCATGCACCGCTGTGGTAATGGGTTTCCAGGCCTCTACCTGCGCTTCGCTCCAAATGCCGGGTACGTCAGAATAGCCTTGCGCCTGGTGGCTGATCGCCGTGGCTTCGCTGATGATCAGGGCTGCACCTTGTTGCGGGTCGGCGCGCTGCGCGTAGTAGCGGGCCATGCCCGCATGCGCCAAAGAGCCAGGTGCGCGGTTGCGCGTTAGGGGTGCCATAACCAGGCGGTGTGGCAAGTTAAGAGCGCCTACGCGCAGGGGTTCAAACAAATCGGCCATGGTGTGTGTTTTCCTGTCTTCCTTGTGTTCGGGTACCGGTGTATCGCTTGCGAATTGCTTGCGCAATGCAGGCCTCACAATCGGGCGACTGATGAATTTTTTGGAGTGTATGTGCAAGCTTCCCCAGGGCGCCTTTTTGCCCTCGCATTGGCTTTGTCCGTAGGGGCTGCGCTTTCATTGGGCATTACCCGTTTTGCTTACGGCTTGTTGCTGCCCGCCATGCGCGAGGATCTGGTCTGGAGCTACACCTTGGCCGGCGCCATGAACACCGTCAATGCCGCGGGTTATTTGATGGGCGCTTTGTTTGCCCCTTGGGCCTTGCGGCGTTGGGACCCGGTATTGCTTTTGTCGCGCGGCGCATTGGCGGCGACCGTGTTTATGGGTTTGAGTGGTTTTTTTACCGATGCTTCGGTGTTGTTGTTGCAGCGTTTTCTGGCGGGCGTTGCCAGCGCTTCGGTGTTTGTCACCGGCGGCTTATTGGCCGCACGCCTGGGCGCCCGTGATCCGCAGCGCGCTGGCTGGCTGCTTGGGGTGTATTACGGCGGTACCGGTTTGGGTATCACGGTGTCTGCACTCTTGGTGCCCTGGGCTTTGGAGTTTTTTGCGGCGCAGTCGCATAGCTGGCGCTACGCTTGGTGGTTGATGGCGGCGGTGTGTTTTCTAGGCAGCTTGGTCTTGCGTTGGCCTGCCAAACAGTTGGCTGATGGCGCACCTGCGGGCCAGCAGGCGCAGCGCCATCAGGTGGCCTTACGGCCCTTGTTCTATGGCTTGGCAGGCTATGGCATGTTTGGCGTCGGCTATATCGGCTACATGACTTTTGTCGTCGCTTTGTTGCGCGCAGAGGGTAATAGCACCCAGGCCATCGCAGTCTTTTATGCCGTGCTCGGCTTGGCGGTGATGGCGTCATCGCGCGTGTGGGCGCGTTTGTTGGATCGCGAAAAAGGCGGGCGTGCCATGGCGCTGCTTAACGGCTTGTTGGGTATGGCTACGCTCTTGCCAGCGGTGTCCGATAACTTCACCGTGTTGATGTTTTCGGGCATTGTGTTTGGGGGAGTGTTTTTATCTATCGTCGCCTCCAGTACCGCTTTGGTGCGGCACAACTTGCCACAACACCAGTGGGCCGCCGGTATCAGCGCTTTTACGGTGGTGTTTGCAGCGGGTCAGATCGCCGGGCCTACGATGGTAGGTTGGATCGCTGATGGTGAGGGCGGTCTGGCGCGCGGTCTGTTGGTTTCTGCGTTTGCGCTGTGGGTAGGGGCGGGTTTGGCTTGGCGGCAGAAGCCCTTGGCGCCACACTAGACCTAAGCGCCTAGATCGCTTCATTGTTTAAGATGCTTTAGCTGACTGGTTGGACTGGGATTGTGGAGTTTTGCGCCCCCTACTTAGCTTATCGACGTGTTCCTCAACAATAAGGTCGTTACAAAAATTAGCGGTCTTAACAAGGGCCTTGTGGAAGCTCATTTTGCACATCCGGTGGATGATAAATGTACTAATGCGTCGACAGGGTTCGCTTGAAAGCCGGCAGCAAAAAATTTAGATACGTTGAAAAGCAGTAAGGTTGAGCGGCCCCACTTTCTTTTTCTCTGGCCCCAAAGCTGCGCTATCGCCGCCATTTGTCTACGCCTCTCTGGCGGCACATATTTGCATGTGGCACCCAATCCCGAGTGGCCCAGGTTGTGGCTCAGCCTGTCTAGTGGTAACTCCAGGGTGATCTGGTCGATTGCTATGGTCTGTTTTAGCCAATGGGTAGTTTCCGTGCCAAGCCGCTCCGCGGCCATTGGACCTTGGAGTTTTCCTAGGTTTTTTACCTGTTCACCGGGCGAACACCACTGAACAATACTTGGAAGGACGGGGTGCGCAAAATGGGAGTCCTAACCCAAAGTTCGCGAAACAACCCCATGTCTAGCATGAATTCTGCTAAGCAACTCTTTCTTTAAATTAACAGGGATCAAGTCGATCATTTGTATGCCCCTAAGCCCATCAAATTTAGTAAGAATTTTGATAAACATAGTACAATAAAATGTCAATGTTATATTGATATTTTTTACACTTAGGATCACAATGAAAAACTTTTTTATCGCCGCTGCTATTGCAACATCGTTCGCTGCCCCTCAAGCTTTTGCGCAAGCTAAGAACTTGGAAGGACTTAGCGTTGGGGGCAATCTAAATTTGATTTCCACGACGACAGAAGCACCACTTGGCGTATATCGCCTTAACGGTATTGGTCAAGGAGCGACAAATGCAGGATTGCAAGCTGCTTACAGTTATGCGGTTTCTGATGTTTTTCTTTTGTCTGTTGGTGGAACATATAACTTGGGGGATGTTGACGCTGGAACATACACGTCTAATGGATCCACTATTACTTTTAGCTTGCAAAATGGTATGTCTTTATATGCTGAACCTGGCTTTATGTTGAACGATAAAAATCTTGGCTATGCGAAAGTTTCTTACAACAGAGCAAGTGCTAAAGGTCAGACAGGAGCAATATCCAGTACGCAAGACATAACGGGGAATGGATTCGGATTTGGTATCCGTACGCTGTTGAGCAAGAATTTGTTCTTGCAAGTTGAAGTAGATCGTATTCAATTTGGCAGCGCGCGATTTTCGGGGGCTACAGAAGACTTTAAATCAAGCGCCACTATGGGCAGCCTTGGTATAGGCTACAAATTCTAAGGTTTACTGATTTTTACGCCCACGTAAAGTGGGCTTTTTTTGCCTAGAAGTGGAAGATCACTTGTTTGACACTGCCAAGGTGTACCGTATCTTCCATTTGCTAATGCGCAGCAGCGCCTGACGAATGGGTTGCGTGTCGCATGTGTTTTTTGTAAGGCACTAGTGTTGCGCCCGGCGACACTGCTTATTCAAGTTGGTTTGAGTGCCTGGCGACCAGAGCGATCCACTTACTCGGCCCGATTGCGATGATGGCCTGTTGTCGAACCGTGCAACGCTGCGTTTGTGCGCTAGCCAAGGAGTTGACGGCTTTGCTTTGCGATAGATCTAATGCTGTTCGGTTTGCGAAGTTGCAAGTGCGATCTAGCCGCGATGCTAGGCTCTAAAACTACTGTCTATGCGGTCGAGTTTGCGCAGCATCGCGGGCCAAGCAAATGCCCCGCCGATGCCATTGCTTTGGGTGCGCATCGCGTGCCCCACGCCGTCGATGATGCGCGGGTCTACCTGGGTGAGTTCGCCGCCCGCTTGTGCGCTGATCTGGATCTGGCAAGTGGACTCAAAGTTGTACATCAGCAAAAAAGCCTCGGGAATGGATGTGCCCACGGTGAGCAGGCCGTGGTTGCGCAGCATCAGATGGTTGGCGCTGCCCAGGTCGGCTTGCAGGCGCGGTTTTTCATCGTCGCGCAGGGCTACGCCTTCGTAGCTGTGGTAGCCCAAAGAGGCCAGCACAAAGGTCGATTGTTGGCTGATGGGCAGCACACCACAGACCTGGGCGCTGACCGCCACGCCCGCGCGGGTGTGGGTGTGTAGCACGCAGCCGGCGTCTTCGCGCACCGCATGCACCGCGCTGTGGATGACAAAGCCAGCCGGGTTGACCGGGAAGGGCGAGTCCATTAATTTGTTGCACTGCTGGTCCACTTTGATCAAGCTGCTGGCGGTTATTTCTTCAAACAGCAAGCCGTAAGGGTTGATCAAAAAATGGTGCTCATCACCGGGCAGGCGTGCGCTGATGTGGGTGAAGATGAGGTCGCTCCAGCCATAGGCGGCGACCAGACGGTAGCACGCGGCCAGGTCCACGCGTAATTGCCATTCTTGCTCGCTGACTTGGTCTTTGATCGAGGGGATATGCATACGAAAACTCCTGTGGGTGTGCGCTTCACTCTAACCCAAAGGTGTGGCCTGCGTACCTAGGGAAATGACTAGGCCATCACGTTTGCGACAGCGCCGCCTAAAATGCAGTCCCCTCCTTGATTTGGACCGCGCGCCATGCTGTACCCCCAACACTTTGATGTGATCGTTGTCGGCGGCGGCCATGCCGGCACCGAAGCGGCACTGGCGGCAGCGCGCATGGGCTGCAGCACGCTATTGCTGACGCACAACATCGAGACGCTGGGGCAGATGAGTTGCAATCCCTCGATAGGCGGAATCGGCAAAGGCCACTTGGTCAAAGAAGTCGATGCCCTGGGCGGCGCGATGGCGCTGGCGACCGACGAGAGCGGCATCCAGTTTCGTATTCTCAATTCCAGCAAAGGCCCTGCGGTGCGCGCCACCCGCGCCCAGGCCGATCGGGTGCTCTACAAGGCAGCGATACGCCGCATGCTGGAAAACCAGCCCAATTTGTCCTTGTTTCAGCAAGCAGTGGACGATCTGCTGGTGGAGGGCGACCGTGTCGTGGGGGCGGTTACGCAAATTGGAATTATTTTTAAAGCCACCACGGTCGTGCTGACCGCCGGCACGTTTTTGGACGGCAAGATTCATGTCGGCATGAACAACTACGGCGCGGGCCGCGCCGTAGTTG
>Ga0209033_1000588_pt1 | contig 21137 bp, 18 predicted proteins | sample LauGreFa1BDMLBDN_2_FD_188218 | JGI IMG/M metagenome (GOLD analysis project Ga0209033, IMG submission 188218) | Freshwater lake microbial communities from Lake Michigan, USA - Fa13.BD.MLB.DN (SPAdes) (version 2) | ecosystem: Environmental > Aquatic > Freshwater > Lake | place: Lake Michigan, USA...
AAGAAGAAGAAGAAGAAGATGAAGAAGAAGAAGAAGAAGATGATGACGAAGAAGAAGAAGATGATGACGAAGAAGAAGAAGATGATGACGAAGAAGAAGAAGAAGATGACGACGACGACGAATTAATTGAGGAAAACGAAAATGATAAACCAGCACCTGAATTTGATGAAGAAGGATTCGATCAGGATGGATTCAATATAGAAGGTTTTGACAGAGATGGATACAACGAAGATGGATTTGACGAGAATGGCTTCAATCGAGACGGCTTTGATGTAAATGGTTATAACGAGGATGGTTTTGATGCCGAAGGTTTTGATATCAATGGACTTGATGTGAATGGCTTTCCAAAAGTTAACGATGAGGCCGACTCAGAAGAAGATGATGACGACGAGGGTGACGAAGGTGAAGAGGGAGATCACGATCGTGGTCATGGAAATGATGAAGATGGATTTGACGAGGATAATCCTGGCCAAGGAGAGGGTCAGGACGATGACCAAGTTGAACTAACCCCACCGGAGCCAAACTAAAATGAAATCACGCAAACCACATTTTATTCATCGCGGATTAGTAATCGCACTCTTTCTCTCGTTATTTTCCTTTATTCCTGTAATAACGGTAACGAATGTTGCTAATGCTGCTCAGCTCAATACCTTGAAATTCTCAAGAAATAAAGTAGCAGCTGTTCATATTCAAACGTGGAATGGATACCCCAATTGCTATACAACGGCGGCTACATGCACCGTTCAAAAGAACCCGACTTTGTACAACACGAATCACGAAATGAATCTGCCAAGCGGAGGGTATTTTCAACTGGAAAAGGCCGTCAATGAACGTGGTCGCTGGGTGTGGGCTGGCGGTACTTATCGTTGGCGCGTGAAAGCATGCACTGCTCAAGATGTTTGCACCGTCGAGAAAGATATCGGACATGTTTGGGCTTTTAAGGCGGATAGCTATTTCATTTTCCGTTCGCCCAATGCATCCTATAACTGGATTTTCTCCCTTGGTGATGAGGATCCATACCTTCGAGCCAACGGCACCGAATTTTCGTGGACTTATGACGGTCCCGGAACTGGTCGGGAAGGCGAGTACAAAGATGCGCCAAGCAGCATCAGTGCATCAATCACAGGAGAGAACAGAGTCGGTGAGACCCTCGAAGCTGGTGCTGTATATGTGGGAGTGGATTCTCAACTCACCTACGTGTGGAAACGATCAAATACTGGGAATGGCAATTCTTTTCAGGCAATAGCAGGTGCAACAAATCAAACCTACATCGCGAGCAGTGATGATTCGGGCAAATTTTTAAGAGTAGATATCACTGCAACTAATTACTTCGGAAATAAATCCGCGGTATCCAGCACTGTAGAAATTGCACCTGCGGCCACACAGCTTGATTCAACTTTTGGAACCGTCACGTCAACTCTTGGTGGTTTCACTGTTAATGTAAATAATTACAATGCTGATTTTCAGTATTCTGCCGCTACCACAGCTGGAATTGTCACAGTCGGAACAGCATCGGGAAGTAATTTACCGTTAACAATTACTGGTTTAACCTCCGCACAGAGTGCAAATGTCACTGTCACCACAACTCGTGCAGGTGTTCCCAATGGCACTGGTTCGGTGAGTGGTGCGGCGCTGGCCTCTGCCATCACGACTTCTACCGGTCCTGTCGGACGTTGGATTGCCTCATCAATTGCGCGCACCGCTCAAACTATTTTGATAGCAAATCAGAATGGCTACCTCTATACCTCCACCGATAAAGGCGTGAACTGGGCGCAACGAGCTGACATCCGCAATTGGAGCAGCGTGACTCAATCCGATGATGGCACCGTTATGTTCGCAACCGTCGCAAGTGGTCGAATATTCAAATCAACGAATAGCGGCCAGACGTGGACCGCAACTGCATCGACCCAGAACTGGCGTTCAATAGCGTGCGATTCTGATTGCTCTGTTGTATTAGCCGCCTCCAGCGGTGGAGCGCTTTGGGTTTCTACGAACTCAGGCGGCAATTGGACTGAACGGGAGTCAAATCGACTCTGGCGTAACGTTGCGGTATCTGACGACGGAACGACAATGCTGGCACTTCCATATAACGACCAAACCTTTATCTCATTTGATACAGGCCTAAGTTGGGGCTCTGGTGGAAATAGATGGGTTACGCCCAAATGGGTAGCAGCTGCTGTCAGTGCAAATGGCAGACAGATAATCGGCGCTCAATTCGACGGGTTAGTTACAACCTCAGAGAGTCAGGGGAACGCCTGGTCATTTGATCAGCAAAATTATCGAATTACCGCAATGGCACTGGCAAAAGATGCAGAGCAGCTCATGCGCTGTGGTGCCGGTGGTCAAATAAATGTTAAAGACGCAAATGGGAGTACAAGTCATACTGCACCGGAGCAACTTCCCTGGAGCTCTTGTTCGATTAGTGGGGATGGAACTCTTCGATTAGGAACGTCCACGACAGGTTTGCTCTACCTCTCATCCGACTCCGGCGCTACTTGGAATTCCAAGAGTCCCACAACAGGAAATATCAAACGCAGAGCAATCGTTGCAAGTGAAAACGGCACGCAAATTTTTTCCGCTATCTACGGTGGCAAAATTGAATATTCGGCAGATTCAGGAAACACCTGGTCTGTTGCTCTAGATGTGACTCAAAATTGGATTGCTATAGCAGCCTCTACAAATCTACAAAAAATCTATGCACTCGGTTATCAAGGATTCATTTATCAGTCAGTTGACTCCGGAGCTACATGGGAGAAAGTTACTTATCCCAAGCTTCCTTGGATAGCAGTGGCGGTCTCTGAAGATGGAAGCAAGGCTGTCGCAGCAACGAAGGGTGGAAACATCTTCAACACACCTGACTCGGGAGAATCCTGGACGCCGCGAGACGAGAAACGAAAGTGGGTAGGCGTTTCTTCTTCAAGCTCAGGGGATAAATTTGCTGCAGTAGTGGAAGGTGGCTTTGTTTATACCTCTGAAGATTCAGGGGATAACTGGACGCAACGCGGAACACAACGCAATTGGAGCGCAATCGCTTCATCCAGCAGTGGCAACAAATTAGTAGCAACCGTAGCTCAGGGAAAGATTTACACCTCTTCGAATGCAGGAGAATCCTGGACGGCCCGAGCATCGAATCGAAACTGGTTAAATGTAGTTTCCTCAACGAGTGGAAATAAATTAATTGCGGTCGTAGGCACAGGCAAGATCTACACCTCAGCAAATGGTGGCGGCACTTGGACTGCGCGAGAAAACAACAGAAATTGGCGTGCGCTATTCATAACGGGCAATGGAAATCGAGCCTATGCTGCTGACTTTGGCAAAAAGCTCTACGTATCAACCAATTCCGGCGAGTCTTGGACAGCTCTATGAGAATTTGTGCGTCAGGAGCAAAGAAGTACTCATTTCCTAGAGTAAAATTCAGCTATGAATAGCGGGAAAGAGAGCAAGTTCCGAGCTTTGCTTCCCCGCATTCGCAAAGTCTTTGATCGACAGGACGAGATTCCTCTGACAGAGGAAGCGCTCAAGAAGCTCAAACGCCACCGCCGCAACATTGCTATCACGATGGTGATTCCGGTTTTTTTCTTTGGGTCGATCACTCTTGGCCTAGATAAACCTCTGAAATCAACTGCAGAACCTTGCCAAGGTGTCACAAGCCAATTTCAATTAACAGAGCAGCCAGTCATTATTCCTGCAGTAGATGGCCGATCAATTAAAGGTCCTGAAGGTATCGCAATGATGCGGTCATACTCGATTGCTGGCCAAACTCTAGACACCATTCCACTTGGTTACTCCACCGCGAAAAAGCCAAGCGCAGATCTTCGCGCTATTCCTCTCAATGAAATCATCCAACGGGTTGATGATGATCCAGACCTACAACCACAATTAAGTAAGGTACGAAATCTTGCTTACGCGATTCGTTACAACGGAGATATTGCATCATCGATTCTCTCTTTAACTGCGCGCGAAGGAACGATTGCAACTTGGATTGCAGCGCAACGACTCCTTGGAATCGAAGCTGAGTTCTTCACTGAAGATCAATTAGTTAGCGAACTAGCAGATTCCATCGCAGGCGCTGCCGGAGATGGTGCGTGGCCATTTGATGATGTAGGGCCAGGCGCACTCTCATCCACTGCAACTATCGATGGCGACTCACTTCATATTTACGTCTTAACAACCCGCGAAGGTTTTGATAAAGACGATGTCGCCAATGGTGAAAATATCGAGCGATCAGTGAGCCAAGCAGCGAAAAATCAGAGAATTACCGTGACTTATCCTGGTGGCGAAGTCCGAGGTGTTACCTCAGATAACGGCGATGTATGCATTCCCGTTCCCTGGACGACCGGAAAGAATTTGCCACAACTTCGCGTGACGTGGCAGATGACAGTTCCCGCTGGAACCATTCTCTATAACTCAGAGGAATTCGCTCGCGGTGACCGTTATGCCTTGATGGATAACGCCGAAGTCACACTCAATGCGATTGCCTTACCAGTGGCTACACAAGTGATCTGGAGTTCCACCTCATGACCGAGAATAAATTCGAAGATCGCGATAACAACGGGGTTAGTGACGAAGTCGATGATATTCGCGAGGATTTAGAGGATCTTCAAGAAGAGCTGCAAGAGAAGATTGAGAAACTTTCACTAGCAGAGCGCTCCCGCACTATTGGCACAATCTCTGGACTCCTCCAAGAGAACATGACGCAGATTGTCTCCTTTGGTGGCGTTCTCTACCTACTTACACGACTTATTGCGATCAGCGGACGTTCGGCCCCAACTGCGCTCTCGTTCCTCGATGCACAAGGAATAAGCAAAACGGTTACCGGAGCTATCGTTCAGGCCCTTCCCATTCTCTTACTTACCGCTGCAACTGGTTTTACGATTACCGCTCTCATAAATGTGAGTGAGAAGCCAGTAACAAAGAATTCACGCGTCTGGATTTCGGTGGTTGCATGGTTCCTAGTCGCAACTGTTGTTCCTTCACCGTTGGCATGGAATGGTGCTGTTGCATTCGTTGCTTTCTTCGCCGCCTCGATTCTAATTCTTTATAGCGCGATTTCAGCGTGGACCAACAATCTCGACGATTGGCCACATCCATTTCAATTCTTAATTCTTTACTTCGCATTAGTAGCGGGCGTGCAACTCGTTGCCGATGACCAAGTCTGGCTCGCACCAGAGCGATTCCAGATTGTTTCAACTGAAGAAAACCTCGTAGCAGTACAAGGTGTAGAGAAGGGCGATCAAGCATCAACGCTTGTTGGTTACTACCTCGATGGTAATGGCGATGATTGGGTGAGCATCCTTTTGGAGGAGCCGCGTATTGTTTTACGCGTCAAGGGCGAGAGCATCTTGCAGCGTTCGGTATGTCGTTTACCAAACTCTAATCGCGAAGTTCCACCACTCTTTGTCTCTCTGACGCAGAGATTCTCTGGCGAGAAACAACGCGCAATCGAGGATGTTGTTCCGCTCTGTTAGTAAGTTCTTAAGCAACCTCTATTGAGCGTCGCGAGAAACCAAAGCGATAACCACTTATTGCTGTCTTAATTGGCGCATCGGGAGTTGACGCCGCGCCAAGAGCTACAAAGAGCGGTGTGAAGTGCTCAACTGTTGGATGGGCATAAGGCATGCCAGGCGCTGCGCTCTTATATTTAGCTAATTCATCAATATTTCCTGAGCGGAGCGCTTCATCAGCCCACGCATCAAACTCTTGTGACCAAGCGGGAATCTTGTTAAAGAAAAGCATTTCGTGTGTGGCATGGCGTAACCCATGAACCATAAAACCTGAGCCAATAATTAATTCTCCTTCATCACGCAGCGGCTTCAATCGCTTACCTAAAGCAAGGAGCTTCTCCGGATCATGGGTGGGCACACTCATCTGCATTACTGGAACATCGCCTAAGGGGTACATAACTTTTAGCGGCACCCATGCGCCGTGATCGAGCCCCCGCGAATTACTCTGGTGTACGGGTTCACTCTCCGGCATTAATGAGGCAATTTTCGCCGCCATATCAAAGGCATCGGGGGTGTCATATCGCATCGTGTAGTAGATATCGGCAAATCCACCGAAGTCGTAAACCAAACCTGCGCTGCCATGAGCAGTAGAGAGAGCTAGAGGTGCTGACTCCCAATGCGCACTCACAATCAAAATAGCGCGTGGTTTGGGAAAGGATTGTGCCCAACGAAAGAAATCGTCCATCCACTCACGATCATCGAAGACTGGAGGAGCGCCATGGCTTAAATAGAGTGCGGGAAGAGCGCTATCCCCAGGCTCCCAATTCTTCTGAGCTTTAGCAGTGCCAAGATTTTCTGCAAGAAACTCTTCAAAAGCTTTGCCTGGAATTTCCGGCGTCCAGATTGATTCCATCACCACATAAGTCTATAACTACATACGCGGGAAAATTATTCCTACATCTCCATAAAGGTTATGACTTTATATAACCACTTGGACATTTTGGATTTTGACCTGTGATTTTCTTAATGGATTTCCCACGCTTGCAAGAGATTGTCTTCTGCAAGTTCTTTGTAACGTTCTTGGCTTTAGGTGTAGCAACTTTGATTGGCTCACTCTTTGATTCCGTTGGAGTAAGCAATGGTGCTTGCGTCATCTTGACTCGAAGAGTGGGGTTTGAGAATGTAAATCCTTGTGCAAAGAGGTGAATCCAACCATTCTTCTCTTCAACCGATGTTGTTGATACCTGTTCAACCCCTTCGGCGCTGAGAACGCTAATTGACGCTTGAACTGGTGCGTTACTAAAGCCATAGAGGCAACGTGCAACTTGCGAATCGATGAGTAGATCATAAGTGCCCTTGAAGACTGCACCGTTTGGCAAGAAGTGAGGAGCAGCAACTTTGTAATCAAGAGTTTGTGTTGACGTATTAAAAATTGGTGGACCGCTTATGTAATTTGTTGCGTTCGTCATCACGATGCCGCTGACCGATTTATTATTTTGGTAGCAGGCGCGGTCTAGATCGCCACCATTATTAATGGTTCGGATACTCCATTGAGTTGGCGCGGCGATTGCCTTCTCTTTCATCATGGCTAACCAAAGTAAAAACTCCTTCATTCCCTCGGTGCCAAAACTTGTTTGTTGCCGTAAGCACTGCGGCGTATCTGAAAAGTCTCTGCAGACGCCCGTGCCACCCATAGGTTTAGGAATATTTGTGTAGTAAGTGGTGAGCTCTGGAGTGAGTTCGCTCTTCTTCGAGAAGAGCCCAACCATCGGCACTACTACAGGCTTTGCAGTCACCTGAAATTGGGTAGAACCATCAGAATTTGTAGCGAGAGTAGCGCTGGCGTTACTGACCCGCCCATGTAGCCAACCATTAATTTGTGCAGAGAGCTTTATTGAAAGTGAGAAGTTCACATCCAGTGGGAGTGGGTGGGGGATTGCGCATTGAGTTCTACTCTGTTGAATGCATTGCTCTAAGTGCGGGTGATTTCGTCCGATTGCTAAGAACGCCGGTTCACCATTAGGGCCTCTTCCCGAAGGCGTTAAATCGGATGGGGTGGTGTTGGGATTAAATGATCCGTTGATAAACGAAACTGCAAATATGCCCAATTGAAGATTGGGTTCTATGAATTTAGGTTTGCTCACTTCCTTCCGGCTATCCAGTTGGGCGACCACTAGATACTTTGTGCCACCTGCATGTGGCAATTCTGGGATGTCGTAGACAAAGGAGCTACCGCTAGTTGGCAGATTTACCGAAGGATCACCAGTAAATCCTTGCGGGTTGTAGCTAGTAAATTCATTGGAAACTTTTCCTGATATCGAAGTTCCATCGCTTTTAGTGACAGTCAGCGAGGTAATGCAGTCAACTGAAACCTTGGCAGAGCATGGCCCAAGTAACGCGTTGTACATTCCTGTTAATTTGTTCTGACTCATCTGTTCACTTGGGACACATTTTGACTCAGGTTTACCACATTCATAAATAGCATCGATTGCACGTAATTGTTCAGCATTTGGTACATCTTTAAATTTCACTTGAATATATGAAGAGTTTGACATTCGTAATTCGAATGAGTTTGAAGATGCGTAGCCGATGTATTCAGGTCCCGGAGGATTAATCTTGAAGTAAAACTGCTCATCCGGCGCTGTATTGGCAAATGAAGGAGCTGCTATCAAGAGTGAGGTTAAAACCATGGCTAATAGCGCTTTTAATTTCATGGATACCCTCTTATCTTGAAGAAGAGGCCGGTATCGCTCTCGCAATACCGGCCTCTGTACTAACCGATGGTCTTTCTAGTGATTACTTCTTTTTGAATCCAGCTGGGCAAGCCTTGGTGGTGACCTTCTTGGTGATTTTGCCCTTCACGCAAGTGATGGTCTTCTTAACAGGCGTCTTTACAACTGCCGACGCTGCTGGCTTGTAACCCTTCTTCATCTTCACCGAGAGTTTTGGCTGTGAATATTGGAAGCCTTCATACTCGATGCTAATAATGCCGTTCTTCGCTGCGATATTGGCATTTTCGACGATCTGCTCGCCGGTTGCCTCATCTGTTGTGACAGAGAGCTCGAGGGCCTTTGCTGCATCATTTGGATTCTCTAGACCCCATAGAACTTTTGCATCGTTAAATGGGATGTAAGCGCGATAGAAACCGCGGATAACAGTTGTGCCATCGACATCAAAGTGCGGGGCAGCAGCGGTGAAGACGAATGACTTACTAGCAGCATTCCACACTGGGCTAGATAGTTTGCAGAGTCCATCAGAGAGAACGATGATGTCGTTTGAAACTCCATCAATACCAAACTCTGTGAAGGAGATTGCCTGGAGGGTGGCATATCGAGATGTTGCCTTGCCCGTTTCGCCCTGGCATTGCTTTGAATCTGCAGCGAATGCAACGTTGACTGCCTTGCCGGTTAGCGTTAATACGCGGAAGCCGCTGCCGTCAGTTGCCTTCATCGTCATGCCCGCACCAGCACCAAGAGTGATGTTTGATTGATAAGAAGACTTCACACGGATCTTTACTGTGAAGATTGTGTCTGCATCAAGGCTGGCATTCTTTCCAGATGCTTTGTTGTTAGCAACGAAAGTCTTGTTATCTGCAGCGTTAACAAAAATAGGTTCGATTGTCGTCCAAAGATTTGATGAACTTGCGAATGTCGGACGAGCATTAATGAAGATTCCGTCATAACCCTTAACGCCAAATCGCGCAGAGTTCCAGTTTGTTGAAGTCCAACGACCGGTACGTGTGACGGTGCTTGCAACAGTCTCTACCTCTGGTGCAACTACTGCTGGAGCAGGTGCTGGAGCAGGTGCGGCAGGTGATGCTGCTGGGCTTGCTGCCGGAGATGCAGCAGGTGATGCTGCTGGGCTCGCAGCAGGAGCGGGAGCTGCAGCCTCTACTGGATTAGCAGTACCGCTAGCTACCCATTGGAGATTTGCAACGGTGCCACGTCCGTTATCAACGGAGACGCTCTCAATACAGAAAAAATCAGTTGCTGTTGCGCAAGCAGGCCACGGTCCACCAGGTAGTGGATCGTTTGCCGCATTTGCTGTGCTTGCTGTGAGTAGTCCGCCAAGAAGCGAGACTCCTGCGAGCAGAGCGAGAATTTTTTTCTTCACAATTTCCTCCATCGGTCAGACTTCGGGCGGGAGGACCCGACCCGCCAAGTCTACTCTCAGGGGTTATTAATCGAGAATGCCCGTAAGGTTTTCGGTACCTGCGGCGTTAAATCGGTATCCGACGTGGCGTACAGTGCTAATCATCGCCTCGAATTCTGGGCCCAATTTGGCACGAAGGCGACGAATATGGACATCAACCGTCCGGGTGCCACCGAAGTAGTCATAACCCCACACTTCTTGGAGAAGTTGCGCGCGTGTGAAGACTCGACCCGGATGTTGCGCGAGGTATTTGAGAAGTTCGAACTCTTTATACGTTAAATCGAGAGCGCGACCTTTGACGCGTGCGGTGTACGAGTGCTCATCGATCGCTACCTCACCCGAGCGAATTTCATTTCCGTTTCCGGAGCTATTACGCGCATCAACTGTTTCTTTATAACGAGAGATAGCAAGACGTACCCGCGCTTCTACCTCGGCTGGGCCAGCAGAATCAAGGATGCACTCATCAACGCCCCATTCAGAGGTGAGCGCTGGCAATCCACCTTCAGTCACAACGACCATTACTGGCGCACCAACTCCAGTGGAGGTAAGTAGACGAGTCAGATTCTTCATCGCCCCAAGATCGCGGCGCGCATCAATCAGGAGTAAATCGATAGAGGGAGCATCAACCAGCACAGATACTTCAGCGGGAAGGATGCGGACTTGGTGTTGCAAGAGCGCAAGAGAGGGCAGAACCTCTGCGCTGGAGTGGCGAGAGTTGGTAAGTAACAAGAGCTTCGCCATAGTGGAAGAATACCCGCGTGGAGAATTTGGTGATACTCGGGATCGTCCTAGCCATTGCTACTGGCTATGGCTACTGGTATCGCCATCGCGATGGCCGGGTCCGCGATCGAGCAGGGCGAGAGCATCGCCTCCAGTTAACAGCCAACGAAATTGGCGCCCTCGGCGAGCGCGCGACTCTTCTGCAGTTCTCTTCTGCCTTCTGCACCCCCTGCCGAGCAACGCGTGTGATTTTGGGCGAGGTCGCAGCTGCATCTTCCGGAGTTATACATATAGATATTGATGCCGAGGAGAAGTTGGATCTGGTCCGGAAGGTAGGAATTCTCTCCACGCCAACCACCCTCATCCTTGATAGCAAGGGGTTCGAAATCGCTCGGGCAGTTGGTGCCCCGCGGAAAGCCCAAGTACTCGCCTCCCTAGAAGCGCTCAGATAGCGGACGCCTCCCGGCACTAATCGCAAATCACTTGCAATTCGCACTCTCGCATAAGGGCTAATACCCTTATCTTATGTTCGCAAAGAAGGAAGTGTCGTTAATCAAACGACGGACGATCGATTACGGTCGCGCAACTTCTTCGCGCTGTCTTGCTTAATTACTAACAATCTTCTGATTGTCGAATTGCCCGCGTAGTGGCTATCTAAGAAAAAGTTACCCCTTTGTTATCTGTTTTATGTGAAATACCAAAATAGTTTTAGGAGAGAGATATGTTGAAGCAGATTGATGTACGCGGCGCACGTTTTGGCGCGCTGCTCACTACTTTTGTGTTGGCCCTGACGCTAGCGACCGAATCGTGGATTCTTGCCTTATGGCAAACTGCGGTATTTGCGATCGGCGCAGCTTTTGGTCCAGCACGAACACCTTATTCATCAATCTTTCGCGCAGTTGTGAAACCGCGTTTGAAATCATCTCCCACCTTCGAGGATGAGCGTCCACCACGGTTCGCTCAAGCAGTTGGTTTCCTCTTTGGTGCGGTGGCCCTTGTTGGTGTAGCAAGCGACATCTCTCTCCTATTTACCTTGTCAATCGCCTTCGCTCTCGTTGCTGCTTTCTTGAATACGGCGTTTAATTTTTGCCTTGGTTGCAAGGTTTACTTACTGCTCGTGCGCGCATTTAACGTAAATCAGAGCTCAGCAGGAAAAAGCCACGCCAGCGTGCAGTAGTAAGAGCGTTTACGCTCTACGCTTATCCCATGATGTCAGGCGTTCTAATGAGGTCCTATGAGAGATGAGCTACGCGAACGAGGCCTTCGATTAACGCCGCAACGTGAATTGGTTCTTACTGCAGTTCGAGCGCTCGGCCATGCAACGCCTGAAGATATCGCTGAATATATTCATCGAACTCACCCGAGCATTAACCTCTCCACCGTCTATCGAAATCTAGAGACTTTGGAAAATGTGGGTCTGGTACTCCACACCCATCTAGGGCACGGCGGGGCTACCTATCATGCAGCTGAAGAGGTTAATCATCTCCATTTAGTATGTGGCAAATGTGGCAGCGTGGGTGAGGCGCCGATTGAAACTGCAGCGACTTTCGTCAATGCTCTAGCTGATGATTACGGCTTCAAAACTGACGTTACACATTTTGCTGTATATGGAAAATGCTCCAAGTGTTCTGATGAGTCATGAGCGCTGTATTTGTCGATGCTGGTCCCGACATCGGAGCTGTTTGGCACTTTGGTGAGCCGGTAAAAGAACAACGCGCACTTGTAGAGGGAAAAGCTTTCGCAAATCTAGGGCATCTACCAGCATTAGCGATTGAAGGAGCGGATCGTCTTACTTGGATTCATTCACTCTCCACGCAAGATGTTGAGAATTTGCAACCAGGTCTCTGGAAAAGTGGTTTCATCTTAGATCCGCAAGGCCATCTTGAGTTTCCCCTCTTACTTGTTGATGATGGAGCAACGCTTTTCATTTTTACTGAGATTTCTACGCACCAGGGACTACTCAATTTCTTAGACCGAATGCGCTTTACCTTGCGCGTTGAAGTACGCGATGCCAGTACTGAAGTCGCCCTTTTTAAAGCACCTGGTAAAACAGATGAAATTGGTGGTCCTTATGCGCTCGTCCCACGAAATGAAATTGAGAGCATGAAGAAAAATTTTGCGCTTTCTGCGATAGAGGTTGGCACATGGGCGCTAGATGCTCATCGCGTCGAACTAGGCCAACCAAGATTTGGTTTTGAAAGTGATGCGAAAACGATTCCCAATGAGCTGGGGATTCTGAATATTGCGGTCCATATGAATAAAGGCTGTTACCGCGGACAAGAGACCGTAGCCAAAGTTTTTAATCTGGGCAAACCGCCGCGGAGATTAACCCTGCTCCATCTCGATGGTTCCGGGGTCGATCTGCCCACATCGGGCGCACCAGTAACTCTCGACGGGAAATCCATCGGCTTTGTTGGCACGGTTGCCCGCCACCACGAACTAGGTCCGATTGCGCTGGCCCTTCTCAAGCGTTCAATCCCACTTGATGCCACTGTTCATGTAGGAAATATTCCTGCTACCCAAGTTGAGATTGTTGCGCCATAAGTGGCTCGGATTGTTACCGTCTATTCCAGGCGCGGTTGCCATCTCTGTGAAGTGGCTATGGAAAAAATAGTTGAGTTACAGAGTGAATTTACTTACGAGATTGAAGAAATATTTATCGATGGTAATTCAGAACTCATTGAAAAATATGGAGAGCAAGTTCCTGTTATTCATATCGATGGAAAACCGCACGATTTCTTCAGAGTAGATGAAACAAGATTTCGTAAGGCGGTTGATTAAATTACTAGAGCTCAACATCTCCGATGAGAATGTCATCGGCATCAACTATGCGATAGGAATAACCCTGTTCGGTGAGAAAGCGTTGTCGGTTCTGCGCAAAATCCTGATCGACGGTATCTCGGGCCACTAGAGTGTAAAAACGAGCGGTACGACCATCTGATTTTGGCCTAAGAATTCGGCCGAGGCGTTGCGCCTCTTCTTGCCGAGAACCAAAAGCACCTGAGACTTGAATTGCGATGGTGGCTTCTGGGAGATCAATCGAAAAGTTTGCAACTTTCGATACTACGAGCGCATTGATTTCTCCCTCGCGGAAACCTTGGAAGAGTTCTTCTCGTTCTTTGATTGGCGTGTCCCCGGTAATAACTGGAATTCCTAATTCGGTTGAGAGAGTGTCGAGCTGATCGAGGTACTGTCCAATAACAAGTATCTGCTCTCCTTTATGTTTTTCTACTAATAGCTTTGCGATGGCGCCCTTTGTGCGAGTGGTTGCACAGGTGCGATATTTATGTTCGGGCTCGGCAGTTGCATAGGCAAGTCGTTCGGCATCAGTGAGATTTACTCGCACCTCGATACATTCGGCAGGCGCGATATACCCTTGTGCTTCGATCTCTTTCCAGGGCACGTCGTACCTTTTTGGCCCAATGAGTGAGAAAACTTCACCCTCCAAGCCATCTTCACGGACCAAAGTGGCGGTTAAACCAAGGCGACGGCGCGATTGAATATCTGCAGTAAATCGGAAGATGGGCGCAGGAAGTAGATGTACTTCGTCGTAAATAATCAAGCCCCAATCATGTTGATCGACAAGATCTAGATGGGCATAGACGCCGCCGCGTTTTGTTGTTAAGACTTGGTAAGTAGCAATCGTCACCGCACGAATTTCTTTTCGTGAGCCTGAGTATTCACCAATTTGATCTTCAGTTAATGAAGTTCGTTTTAACAATTCATTGCGCCACTGGCGAGCAGCAACAGTATTCGTCACCAAAATTAGCGTCGTTGCTTGCGCGAGTGACATCGCAGCAGCGCCAACGAGGGTTTTGCCGGCGCCACAGGGGAGTACCACTACGCCGGACCCACCATGCCAAAATCCTTCAGCTGCAAGTCGTTGGTATGGGCGTAGCTTCCAATCCTTTTCAAATAATTCAATCGGATGGGCCTGGCCATCAACGTAGCCAGCCATATCTTCTGCTGGCCAACCAAGTTTGAGGAGCGATTGCTTTAACCGACCACGTTCGCTTGGGAAAATCTGAATTGTTTCGCTATCAATGCGCTTGCCAAGCATTGGTTGTACTTTCTTCGCGCGAATGACCTCTTCGAGAACAGCGGAATCTGTTGTAGAGAGAATTAAGCCATGCACGGGATGTGTTTCTAGACGAAGGCGACCATAGCGCGCCATCGTTTCAGCAATATCAATAAGAATGGCGTGTGGTACCGCGTACCGCGAATAGCGCAATAAAACATCGATCACGCTCTCAGCATCTAGTCCGGCAGCTCGGGCATTCCATAGCCCTAAGGAAGTTAAGCGATAAGTGTGAATATGTTCGGGTGATCGCTCGAGTTCAGCGAAGGCTGCAATAGCGCGACGGCAATCATCGGCCGCGCCATGATCGATCTCAAGGAGGAGCGTTTTATCGCTCTGAACGATGAGCGGGCCGTCAGCCATTGGGGTTTTCCACTAGATCTTTAATAAATGCGTGGAGGAATTCAATTTGGGAGGCGACGCCTTTAGCGCTAATCCACTCTCCCTCTGCATGCGCATTACCTCCAATTGCACCTAACCCATCAAGAGTAGGAACGCCTGTTGCTGCTGCAAAATTTCCATCACTCGCGCCACCCACGGCCACGCCAAGTAGCTCACCGCGACCGAGCGCTGTATTCACTCTTTTTGCCCGTTCAAATAGGGATTGCGTCGAGCTAGGTTGAAGTGGTGGCCGATTGATTCCACCAGTGATCTCAATGCGCGCATCTGGATGTTGTGGTTTCAATTGGTGGAGCGCTCTTTCAATCCGCTCCAGTTCGCTCATCGCAAAAGATCGGCAATCAACAACCAACCGCGCTAGCGCTGGAACAGTGTTGGTGGTTGTTCCTGAGGTAAGCAAAGTTGGCACTGCGGTAGTAGCAAATTCGCTATTTGCCAATTTTTCGAGTTGCACAATGATGTGCGCAATCTCAGTTGTTGCATTGATTCCTTTTTCAGGTTCGAGGCCGGCATGTGCCGCTCGACCGTGAACATCAATAATAAAATCGGCAGTGCCTTTGCGACCAGTCTTCACTGCTCCATTAACTGATGCTTCGAGAACGAGAACTGCGCGGGCGTTCTGTGCAGACTTTTCAATTAGCGCACGTGATGCCTTTGAACCTATCTCTTCGTCGGTTGTACAGAGCATTGCCACAGAACCTGTGATTCCTTGCAGCGCATAGACTGCTTGCACAAACCCAGCTTTCATATCAAAAGATCCGGGCGCAGTGATTCGATCGCCATCAACTTTCCAGAGTGGCAGGAAGGAACCTTTTGGCCAGACCGTATCGAGGTGGATAAGAAGGAGAATTTCTGCGCGCTCTGGCCCCCACCAAAGAATTGGCGATCCATTAACTTCCAAAATTTGACCTGCGCTGCCGAGTACTTCGGTACAAATGGCATTTGCCTCACGTATTACCAAATCGAGCGTCTGGCGATCATCGCTTGGCGACTCGATTCGAACGAGTCGTTCGATATCTGCCAAGTAATTGGTGGAGCGCGTCATGGTGTAAGTCTGCCCTATTCCACTATCGCTACGCCCGAGATACGGCTTACCGCAAAGCGGAGCACCTCGTCGCTGCCATGGTCGTAGGCCATCAAAATGCCACCAAGCAGGTGAATAGGCTCGATGATTCGTTCACTTAACCCGCCATCAGTATCGGCATAGCCAATGGTCACTGTAGCTTTTGATTTGATTGCCAACGTCAGAGTGCTCATTGTTTCACTCGGAGTACCTGTTGCAACTGGCGCGCTTTTTCGATGGCTAGCAGCTTTATCACCAGCGCGAAGAGCGCGTAGCGCAGCTCCAATCAAATCATCTGTCGGAGTGGCATAGTCAACAGAAATTCTTGGGGGTCGAGCCTTAGCTTTAGCACGTGCGCGATCTTGTTTTCGTGCGACGAGCGCGCCATCACGATCTTCTAGTGCAGGAAAATATCCTGAATCAACGAGCGCATCGATTGCTTCATGGGTATCTCCCTCAGTCATGAGTACGCCCTTACTCAGTTGGCGGAATTGTAAGTGAGCGAGTTTTTTATCTGCGAGTATTTGTGCAAGAAGTGATTCATCTTCACATCGAATGTATGAACTAAAACTAATTCCCACTCGAAGTTTTCCATATCGCTTTCCAACATCTGCAATCATGTATTCGAGCGGCTGCGGTAACGGAGTCTTTGAAATTTTGCCTAAGAATTTCTTAATATCATCGCTACTGCGCCCATTATCTAGCGCGCGCCGAATCGAATGCTCAGTAAGGCGGTAAACGGTGGCGCCACCCTTACTCTCAATATTTGCGATAAGCGACATTTCGCGAGCTAACTCAAGTTGGAGCGGACCTGGCGCAATTGCGGTGTTATCTCCTTGAATCAATATGTAATCAATCTCTTTTGGCAGTAACTTCTGCATACCAAGATTTTCGTCACCTATTAATAGCGCTGCTCCGAAAGATGTGAGCGCATTTCGCCCGGAGATGCCAAGCCATTGCGCTTCGCGGGCAATCCAATGGACATAATCGTGGTGGTTTCCAAATGCTCTTCGAGGTCGCTCCCACTTCACTCGCTCAGCAAGTGCGGCAATGTCAACGGCGCTAGGAGAAATTTCCGCGTAAAGCTGGAGCGTTAATCGTTTGATATGTGCGATTGTGCTCCGATCAATTTCAGGTCCAAGTGGCGCAATGTAGCCACGTTCACTCTTGCCAACCAGGCCAGCAACACGAGAGGTGCTCAACCAATTATTTGTAATTTCTACCCAACGTTCTTCTAAAGTTTTATTACGCCAGAGATCAAATGCAGGTGTGGGTAAGAACTCCTCATCGTTGTGGAGCGCGACAAATCCAGAGATGTATGCAAGTTCTGCGATAAAGACGAGATACTTTTCCTCAAGATCAAGTTCATCGCTAGCACGTTTAATTTCGCGCACTCCGATACCGCCAGAGCGCAAGGCAGCTGCAGGTTCGCCAGCCCAAAAATGAAGTAGCTCTTCGATATGGTGCACAATCTCAAGAACTGCTCCAATTGCAGCGCTATCGACATCTGCTCTCTCCATTGGCTTTCCAGTAAATTCTGGTGGAGTATCAAAACGTTCTTTATGCACCTTGTTCCCGCGGAGATAAATTCCTACCTCTCGCGGCAGCGCGACAGTATGGCCATCAATAGGAACCAGTAATTGATTCTCCATTAACCATGAAATTGTCGAACTTGGTTTTTTAGTATCGCTCACCGTGCCGCGCGGTGGACCCCATGTGAGTTTGTCGAGCATTGCCTGTGCGGCAGGTGGAGCGGTATCGACCTTCTTTAACCACCGTTCTTTGGTGCCAAAACCAACCGGTCCAAGTCCCGCAGGTTCTGGTCCGAGGCTGTCGCGCACGCTAGTGAGGATGCGAATATGTTCTTCATCCATATATATAAGTGCGAGGGTGCGGAACTTCTCGACTGGCGCCAGTGCATTGCTCCCGCTTATCTCAAGTAACGCCTCCATACTTATCGGCTCAGGTAGGACAGCAAGCGTCTCTAATACTTGAATCTCCCATGTCGTTAATCCATCAAGCACTCTGGCGATACTGGGAGCGGCGCTTGCGCGAGCGGCTAATGCGCTCATGTCAGTCGGGAGTGGAGAGAGTAAATCGGGACGGAGGAGAAAAAGTTCCCGGAGATTTTCATCACTACGCGCGCGCAACTCATCGGCTAATGAGCGGGCAGGGCGAAGGGCGGCAGACATAACCTGCCTACGCTACCTGAAGGTGCGCAGGTTATGCTCATCGCATGAAAACTCTCGTCCATGTAGTACGCCATGGCGAGGTTGAGAATCCAGAGGGCATTCTTTATGGCCGTCAATCTGATTGGCACCTCTCAGTTCGCGGTCGAGAGATGGCAGAGACGGTAGCTCGCTGGACGCATGGCCGCGATATCGCAGCGATAATCGCTTCACCTTTAGAACGTGCACAAGAGACTGCGCAGCCCATCGCAGCGCTACATAAATTAAGTATCCAGACTGATCCACGTCTTATTGAAGCGGCGAATGTATTTGAGGGTAAGAAATTTGGCGTAGGTGCGAGCACGGGCGCTTTATGGAAACCCTCTGCGTGGCGACATTTATGGAATCCATGGCGTCCATCTTGGGGAGAGCCATATGAAGATCAAGTTTCCCGAATGATGGGTGCGATCCATCATGCGTACGAGCAAGCGCGTGAGCGCGAAGCAATCTGTGTTTCACACCAACTTCCGATCTGGATTCTCCGCTCTGCAATTGAGAATCGGCCATTCCTGCACGACCCCCGAAAACGAATTTGTTCACTTGCTTCGGTAACAACAGTTGTTTTTTTATCGGATGGGGTGATTGAAGGAATCGAGTATGCAGAACCGGCTGCACACTTACTCCGCGAAAAAAAGTGAAAAAGTTCTTTCTATTGATTCTCACAATAATTTTGACTTCATGTAGCGCCGGCGGAACTTCAGTGAATGAAAATTCTTATGTGGCTGGCGACGGCGTAGTAACGGAGATCAAAAGTGGTGATCGAAAGCTTGGACCAAGAATAAGTGGACGGAGCATCACTGGAACTAACGTAAGCATGAAGCCAGGGCGAGTGACCCTTGTGAACGTCTGGGCCTCTTGGTGCTCACCATGTCGAGCCGAGGCACCGGTTCTCGAGGATTTATCGAAAGAGTTCCCAACAGTTCAATTTGTCGGATTGTTGACGCGTGATTCGATAGAAAGTGCCCAAGCCTTCAAGAAACGATTTGCAATCACGTATCCAACAATTTCTGATGATCAAATTCTTCTTGGCTTTAGACAGAGCCTCGCAGTAGCGGCAATTCCCACAACTTTTCTCATTGATAAAGAGGGAAAAGTTGCGGCACGAATCTCCGGAGAGATTACCTACTCGTCAATAAAAAAATTACTTGAAGAATTGGTTAACGAATGAATCTTCTCTCGTTAACTGATCAAGTTTTGCAAGGATCTGTGATCCTTGCGTTTCCGATTTCAATCTTTGCAGGAGTCGTTGCCTTTCTCTCGCCGTGCGTGCTGCCACTCGTGCCTGCGTATCTTGCATATGTCACAGGTCTAACTGGAGCGGAATTAGAGAATCCGTCGAAACGGAAACGAATTATTGCTGGCACTTCCCTTTTTATCATCGGCTTTAGCTCGGTATTCATCTCATACGGAGCGCTCTTTGGTGGCGCGGGCAACCAATTACTCACTCGAGAACGTGGCATCAGTCAGGTACTGGGAGTCTTCACCATCATTATGGGCTTGCTATTTCTCGGCGTAATAAAAAATACTCGGGAATTCCGACCGCGATTAAAAACTGATGGCGGCCTTCTCTTCGCTCCATTTCTTGGCGTGCTATTTGCCATCGGCTGGACGCCATGTATAGGTCCCACACTTGCCGCCGTACAAGCGCTTGCATTTAACGAAGAGAGTGCGTTGCGCGGTGCATTCCTCTCCCTTGGGTACTGCATAGGACTCGGTTTGCCATTTCTTCTCGTTGCGTTTGGCATCTCTCGAGCAGTGCGCACTTTGAAGCGTTTACCAATTCGGGCGCTTTCGATTATTGGTGGCGTTTCGTTAATTCTGCTCGGCATTGCACAGCTCACTGGTTTTTGGAGTGGAATTGAGAATTGGTTACAGGGCTGGGCATCAAGTTTCGTGGTGGCGCTATGAGCATCTCATTCGACACCCAACCCCCACAATTGACCGGTATTGGATTTCTTCGCTGGATTTGGCGCCAACTAACGAGTATGCGCACTGCGTTAGTGCTTCTACTACTCCTTGCTGTTGCTTCGATTCCCGGATCGATATTTCCGCAGCGCTCCCAAAATCCGCTAAAGGTCAATGAGTATTACGGTACTAATCCAGAGCTTGCTAGGCGCCTTGATGCCCTCTCGCTATTTGACGTTTACTCATCTGCGTGGTTTAGCGCAATTTATATTCTCCTTTTTATTTCATTAATTGGATGTGTGTTACCGCGCACTTGGGAACATTTCAAAATGGCTCGAGCGCTACCACCGCTAACTCCTAAGAATTTGGAACGGCTAGAAGAATTTACTGAAGTTAAAACCCCGTTAACCAGTCAAGCCGCTTTAGATTGGGCAGAAGCGGAGCTTCGTCGCCGCCATTATCGAATCAGAAGACTCCCAGATTCCATTGGTGCAGAAAAAGGCTTTATTCGCGAGAGTGGAAATTTACTTTTTCATCTCTCACTTATATTGCTATTGATTGGCGTAGCTTATGGAGCTCTTGGTGGAATGCGAGCTGATGTGATTGTCAGTGAGGGCGAAACTTTTACCAATGTCGCAACAAGTTATGATTCTTTGAGCACTGGTTCACTTTTTTCAGTTGATGACCTGCCACCATTCTCAATCAAAGTTGAAAAGTTCACTGCTAAATATGACATCGTGACCAGCGCACCTCTTGATTATCAATTAGATGTGAAAGTTGTGGACTCGCCAGGGACAGCCCCTCGAGATGTGGTCGTCAAAGTTAATGCGCCACTTACCTTCGGAGATACCCGCGTTTACTTGCAGGCAAATGGATATTCACCGATAGTCACGGTGCGCAACAACGAAGGTGCAGTGACGCTGCGCGGTGCTATTCCATTCCTTCCGCAAGATGGCAATCTCACTTCAATCGGTGCAATTAAAGTGCCTGATATGGAGCCCCAGATTGGTTTTGTCGCAAAGTTCTTACCAACTGCGGAGCGAACAAAAGATCGTGGTGGGTTCTCCAGTTTCCCCGAACCACTTAAACCGATTTTGGATCTTGCGGCATGGAGCGGAGATCTTGGATTGGATTCAGGAATCCCACAA
>Ga0209033_1000591_pt1 | contig 21101 bp, 17 predicted proteins | sample LauGreFa1BDMLBDN_2_FD_188218 | JGI IMG/M metagenome (GOLD analysis project Ga0209033, IMG submission 188218) | Freshwater lake microbial communities from Lake Michigan, USA - Fa13.BD.MLB.DN (SPAdes) (version 2) | ecosystem: Environmental > Aquatic > Freshwater > Lake | place: Lake Michigan, USA...
GTCATGCCAACCTCAAAATGACCGACACCACCTTCGACTACATCATCGTCGGCGCTGGCACCGCAGGCTGCTTGCTGGCCAATCGCCTGAGCGCCAACGCCAGCAAGCGGGTGTTGTTGATTGAAGCGGGGCGCAAAGACGATTACCACTGGGTGCACATCCCCGTGGGCTATTTGTATTGCATTGGCAACCCGCGCACCGATTGGATGTACCAGACCGAGCCCGCTGCGGGCCTGAATGGCCGCAGCCTGCGCTACCCGCGTGGCAAGGTCTTGGGCGGTTGCTCGAGCATCAACGGCATGATTTACATGCGCGGCCAGTCGCGCGACTACGACCATTGGGCCGAGGTCACGGGCGACCCGCGCTGGCGCTGGGACAGCAGCCTGCCCTACTTCAAATTGCACGAAGACCATTACCTGGGTGCCAACGCATTGCACGGCGCCAAGGGCCATAAAAGCGATGTGCTTACCCAGGGCCAAAGCGTTTACCACCAGACCCTGAGACACCATAACGCCGGTGGCGAATGGCGCATCGAAAAACAGCGCTTGCGCTGGGACGTGCTCGATGCCTTTGCCCAAGCTGCAGTGCAAGCGGGCATCCCCGCTACCGACGACTTCAACCGAGGCTCGAACGAAGGCGTGGGTTACTTCGAGGTGAACCAAAAAAGCGGTTGGCGCTGGAACACCGCCAAAGCGTTTTTGCGCCCCACTTGCTATGGCCGCCCCAACTTCGAGATGTGGACCTCGGCGCAAGTGGCCAAACTGCTGGTGGAGACCTTGCCCAATGGCCAGCAGCGCTGCACAGGCGTTGAGGTGTGGAACGGCCGAGAAATGGTGACGGCGCTGGCGACCCAATCGGTGGTGCTGACCGCAGGGGCTGTTGGCTCGCCGCAACTTTTGCAACTCTCGGGCATTGGCCCTGCGGCCTTGCTCCAACAACACGGCATCACCCCGACAGTGGATTTGCCCGGTGTGGGCCAGAACCTGCAAGACCATTTGCAAATCCGCGCGGTGTTCAAGGTCAAGGGGGTGAAAACGCTCAACACCTTGGCCAACAGTTGGTGGGGCAAGGCGGCGATTGGTTTGGAGTATTTGTTCAAACAAAGCGGCCCGATGAGCATGGCACCGTCTCAGCTGGGTGCCTTCACCCGCAGCGACCCCTTGCAGCCTTGGCCCAACATCGAATACCACGTGCAACCCTTGAGCCTGGACGCATTTGGCGAACCGCTGCACCCCTTCCCCGCGTTCACTGCCAGCGTGTGCAACCTCAACCCGACCAGCCGAGGCACGGTGAATATCCAAAGCGCAGACTTCAGCCAAGCCCCGCTGATTGCCCCCAACTACCTGTCCACCGACGCCGACCGCCAAGTGGCTGCCGACTCGCTGCGCCTGACCCGACGCATCGCCGCTCAACCCGCATTGGCCCCATACCAGCCTGAAGAGTGGAAGCCCGGAACGCAGTTCCAAAGCGACGCCGACTTGGCGCGGCTGGCGGGAGACATTGGAACGACCATCTTCCACCCGGTGGGCACGGCGCGCATGGGCCGCTTGGACGACCCGCTGGCGGTGGTCGACCCCGAGTTGCGGGTGCGCGATGGGCGCGGCGGTGTGGTGCAAGGCCTGCGGGTGGTGGACGCGAGTGTGATGCCCACCATCACCAGCGGCAACACCAACAGCCCGGTGCTGATGCTGGCGGAAAAAGCCGCTGAATGGCTGGCTTTGGAAGCTGAAACCCAGGCGTAGCCGGGCTTTCCCGGCGCGGGAAAGCACCTAGAAAAAAGGCCTCATTCAGGGCTTACATTGGCATCACTCGTTTGGGCGTTCACGCCCAGACCGAGGGTCCGAGGAGACACATCCCGAGAAACACCACCCAGGTGTTCGATACCCAAGCACCGCTGCGGCGGTGCTTTTTTTTGTGCCCAGACAGCAAGGACAATGTGCCCATGGATGTGTTGCTGATTTCTGTGGCGGCGGCCTTGGCCGGTTTCATCGACGCGATTGTGGGCGGCGGTGGCCTGGTCTTGGTGCCGGCCTTGTTTGCCACTTACCCGCTGGCACACCCAGCCACCTTGTTGGGCAACAACAAAAGTGCATCGGTGTGGGGCACCTCTTGGTCCACCTGGCAGTACAGCCGGCGCATCGATCTGCGTTGGTCGGCCGTGGTGCCGGGGGCAGGAGCTGCCTTGATCGGGGCCTGGCTGGGTGCGTGGTCAGTGACGGTCATTGACCCCACTTTTTTGCGCCGCGCCTTGCCCGTGGTGCTGCTCTTGGTGCTGATCTACACGCTGGCGCGCAAAGACATGGGTCGCGACCACGCCCCGCGCTGGGTGGGGCGAACCGAAGCCAGTGCCTTTGCCGTGCTGGGCTTGGTGCTCGGCTTTTATGATGGTTTTTTTGGCCCCGGCACCGGCAGTTTTTTGGTGTTTGCCCTGGTGCGTGTGTTGGGCTACGACTTTTTGAATGCGTCAGCCCATGCCAAAGTGCTCAACACCGCCAGCAACTTGGCAGCTTTGCTGTTGTTTGCCCTCAAGGGTCATGTGTGGTGGCACATTGCGTTTTATCTGGCCGTGGCCAATGTGATGGGCAGCTGGCTGGGAACGCGCTTGGCCTTGAAGCATGGCACCGGTTTTGTGCGCTGGGTGTTTGTGTTGGTGGTCTCGGCCTTGATTCTCAAGACCGGTTGGGACGCATTTATTCGCTGACGCGCTGGGCCACGCGCACACCAGCGCTGGCCTCTGCGGTACTCGCTGATGGAGTCCGCGCCCCAGATGGCGATGAACGTTGCGCCAGGGCGGGGCTGGATGCGCCTTTGGCATCGGTGGGCATCTCTTCTTTAGGGGCAACGGGACGCGGCGGCCAAGGCATGGTGGCCACCTCACGCGGTTTGCCCGTGGGCCGCGTCGCTTGCCCGCGCTGCACAGCCAAGATGTCCTCCTCAGCCGGGTACAGGCCTTGGATCACAAAGTCGAACAAACGTCGCGCTATCGGAGCGGCATTTTGCGCCCCAAAGCCCGCGTTTTCCACCACCATGGCCAAGACAATGCGTGGCTCTTCGGCTGGGGCATAGGCCATGAACAAGGCATGGTCGCGCAAGCGCTCATCAATGCGCGCGGCGTTGTATTTTTCGTTTTGCTTGACGGTGAACACCTGGGCCGTGCCGGTTTTTCCGCCACTGGTGTAAGGAGCGCCCGCAAAACTCGAAGCCGATGTGCCCTCGATGTTCACACCCACCAAGGTCTTGCGAATGAAGTCTAGGTTTTCAGCCGTCAAGGCCAATTGGCCAATCGGCTCTTTGGCCACTGGGGTCGCGCTTTTGGTCTCCACATCCATCACTTCGCGCACCAGGTGGGGCTTCATTTTCAAGCCATTGTTGACCAAGGTGGCGGTGGCATGTGCGAGTTGCAGCATGGTGAAGCTGTTGTAGCCCTGGCCAATGCCCAAGGAAATGGTTTCGCCCGAATACCAGCGCTGCTGCTCAGGCTTGCGGTAGGTGGTGCGCTTCCATTCAGTGGAGGGCAAGATGCCTCGCGACTCGCCCAAAATGTCAATGCCGGTGAGTTGGCCAAAACCGAAGGGCTTCATTTGATCGTGGATCAAATCCACGCCCATGTCGCGGGCCAACAGGTAGTAATAGGTGTCACACGACTGCACCACCGACTTATACATGTCCACCATGCCGTGGCCACCCTCTTTGTCGTCGCGAAAACGGTGGTTGCCAAACTGGAAAAAACCGGGGTCAGCAATTTGTTGCGCAGGGTTGCGCTTGCCCGTTTGCAAGGCCGCCAAGGCCATGAAGGGCTTGTAGGTGGAACCAGGTGGGTAGGTGCCGCGCAAAGCCCGGTTGAGCAAAGGCTTGTCCAAGGACTCGTTGAGCGCTTGCCAGTTTTCAACGTCAATGCCCTCGACAAACAAATTGGGGTCAAAGGTGGGTTTGCTGACAAAGGCCAACACCTCGCCGGTCCTGGGATCGATGGCCACCAAGGCACCGCGGCGATTGCCATACAGGTCTTCCACCAACTTTTGCAGCTTGATGTCGATGGCCAACATCACCGTGTCGCCGGGTTTGGCTGGGATGCTGCTCAAGCGGCGCACGGCACGCCCGCGGGCCGAGGTCTCCATCTCGTGCACGCCGGTGATGCCGTGCAGTTCGCGCTCGTAGCTTTGCTCCACACCCAGCTTGCCAATGTAGTCGGTACCCCGGTAGTTGGCGGCATCATCTGAGTCTTCGATCTTGGCTTTTTCGCTGGTGTTGATGCGCCCGATATAGCCAATCACATGGCTGGCCAGTTCGCCGTAAGGGTAGTTGCGGAACAAACGGGCCTGGATTTCAACCCCTGCAAAGCGGTAGCGCTGCGCGGCAAAGCGCGCCACCTCTTCGTCGGTGAGGCGGGTGCGAATGGGCACTGAGTCAAAACTTTTCGACTCATCGATCAGCTTTTTAAAGCGCCGCCGGTCGCGGCCTTGGATCTCCACCACCGTGGCCAATTGATCAATCAGTGCGTCCAGGGGCTGCGTCACTTTGGAGGGTGTGATCTCCAAGGTATAAGCCGAGTAATTGGTGGCCAGCACAATGCCGTTGCGGTCCATGATCACGCCCCGGTTGGGCACGATGGGGACAATGGCCGTGCGGTTGCCTTCGGCTTGATCGTTCAAATCCTCGTAGCGATAAATTTGCAAATAGGCCAAGCGAAGTGCCAACAAGGCGAAAGCCACCACCACCGCCACCGAGGCCACCAAGATGCGGTAGCGAAAACGGCGCAATTCGACTTCGACGTTGCGCAGAATGCTCATAGCGGTCGGTTTTCGTCGGGGTCAGGCGCACGCCGTTGGGGGGCCAGCAAAAACACCGACACCAGCGGCCAAGCCAAGGCTTCCAACACCGGGGCCAGCAGGATCCACCAGCCAGGAAACAAGCTGCCCGAGAGCATGCGCACCGATAACTCCAGCACATGGGCGAGGACAAACAAAGGCAACACCTGCAAGGACTGCGAGGGCTCTTTGAACCACAGCAACCGGCGATGGATCAGCACCGCACAGTAACCCAGCACGGTGTACGACAAAGCATGCTGGCCGAGCAACGAAGAATGCTGCACATCATTGAAGATGCCAAAGAAAAATGCCACCCCGATGCCCACCCGCTGCGGTTGATGCACACACCAAAAAACCAGGACCACGGCCAAAAAGTCGGGTGCCCAAGCTGCATTGCCCACCAACAGCATGTTGAGCACCATGTTGAGCAACTGGGCCGACAGCAAGCTCAAGAAAATAAACCAAGGGTTGGCTGGCAGCAGCAATTGCTGGCCACGCGGCATGATCATCGCGGCCCCCCTTTGATGGGCAAGGTGCTGGGCCGCTCGTAGGGCGGTCGCGCAGGCACTTGTTTGCCCAAGGGCTCAAGGACCATCACATGGCGTGCGCCCTGCACCCGACCTTGGGGCTGGCACAAGATGCGCGCAAAAACCGACTCGGCACGCCGCTCCACCTTGACCACCACCGCCACCGGCACACCCGGGGGATAAATGGCATCCACCCCACTGGTGGTGAGCAAGTCACCCACCTCGATGTCGGCATTGGCTGCCATGTAGCGCAGCTCCAGCAAAGGTGCCCCACCCGCCTCACCATAAGCCACGCCGCGCGCGCCGGTGCGGACATTGAGCACGGGAATGGATTGTTCGCGGTCAATGACCAAGGTGACCTCGCTGACCAAGGGCATGACACGCGTCACCTGCCCCAACACCCCGGCGTCATCCATCACGGGCGAGCTGGGCTGAACCCCTTGCAAGGCCCCTTTGTCGATCACCACTTTGCGGGTGAATGGATCGGCCGAGTCATACAAAACCTCGGCAGCCAAGGTGCTGGAGGTCAGGCGCTCGCGCAACTCCAGCAGGCGGCGCAGTTGCAGGTTTTCCAGCGCCAGTTGCTCCACCTGACCCGAGCGCAACGCCTGCTGTTGCAGCTTGAGCGTCATGGCTTGCACCTGGGCTTGGGCATCGTCGCGCCCCTCAAAAAACCGACCCGCGACATCGAACAACCATTGCGGCCGCATCGACAACCACTCCATGGGGTAGAGCAGCAAAGAAATGGTGGCCCGCAACGGCTGGGTCACGCCATAGCGGACATCGGCCACCATCAACACCACGGACAAAATGGAAAACACCACCAACTTGGACAACGACGACATCCCGTGCTTGAAAAAAGCCGGGGGTTTTCGTTCAATGGTGCCCAGTGGCATAGGATTTCAATGGTTCAAAACAGGACAAAGAAAAGGGCCCAACGCCGTGGGCCCATTGGGGCGCCGTGCGGTGCCCGTGGATTGTTAAAGCAGTGGCTCACTCGCTGGTGAATATGGAGCCCAAACGCTCCATGCGCTCCAGGGCCAGCCCACAACCGCGCACCACGCAGGTGAGCGGGTCTTCGGCCACCAACACCGGCAAGCCGGTTTCTTCGGCCAGCAAGCGGTCCAGGTCGCGCAACAAAGCGCCGCCGCCGGTGAGCATCATGCCGCGCTCGGCAATGTCTGCACCCAACTCGGGCGGGGTTTGCTCCAAGGCGTTTTTCACCGCAGACACGATGTTGTTGAGCGGGTCGGTGAGCGCTTCCAAAATCTCATTGGACGAAATGGTGAAAGAGCGCGGAACACCTTCGGACAGGTTACGGCCCTTGACTTCCATTTCTTTGACTTCGCTGCCTGGGAAGGCCGAGCCAATTTGTTTTTTGATGGATTCTGCGGTGGGCTCACCAATCAACATGCCGTAATTGCGGCGGATGTAGTTGATGATGGCCTCGTCAAACTTGTCGCCGCCCACGCGCACACTGCCTTTGTAGACCATGCCACCCAAAGAGATCACACCCACCTCGGTGGTACCACCACCGATGTCGACCACCATCGAGCCCGAGGCGTCTGACACGGGCAAACCGGCGCCAATCGCCGCGGCCATGGGCTCTTCAATCAAATACACCTCGGAAGCCCCAGCGCCCAAAGCAGACTCGCGAATCGCGCGGCGCTCCACTTGGGTCGAGCCACAGGGCACACAAATGATGATGCGCGGGCTGGGGCGAAACAGCGAGCGCGGATGCACCATCTTGATGAACTGCTTGAGCATTTGCTCGGTGACGGTGAAGTCGGCGATCACGCCGTCTTTCATGGGGCGAATGGCTTCGATGTTGCCGGGCACCTTGCCCAGCATGGCTTTGGCTTCGTGGCCCACCGCTTGGATACTTTTCTTGCCTTGGGGGCCGCCTTCGTGGCGAATCGAAACCACCGAAGGTTCGTCCAACACAATGCCTCGGTCGCGCACGAAAATAAGGGTGTTGGCTGTTCCCAAGTCGATTGCCAGATCGGTCGAAAAATACCGACGAAATGATCCAAACATGTCTATCCTAACGAGGGCGCTCAGGGCACCCTTGTGCGTTGCTTATCAATTCACCCGCAAGGCGCGGGTCACAAAGGCGAGATAATACCCTATCGCCCTGTCAACCAAGGCTTTTGCCACATGGGCAAAACACGGATTTGCCCAGTTGTTTGCCTACTTTTTGATCAATTCGCCATGTCTTTGACCTCCGCCGACATCCAGCGCTTGGCGCAACTCTCCCGCTTGTCCTTTGACCCCCCGTCAAGCCAACGCATGCTGGCGGGTTTGAACGATTTCTTTGCCATCGTCGAGCAAATGCGCGAAGTTGACACCTCTGGCGTGGTGCCCATGGCCCACCCGATTGACGCCATGCCCTTGAAAGCCTTGGCGCAACACGCCCCCAGCGCGGCACAAGGCATGGCTTTGCGCCTGCGTGACGATGTGGTGAGCGAGCCCAACCAACGCGAAGCCAACCAACGCAGCGCACCTGCGGTAGAGCGCGGTCTGTTCTTGGTGCCGAAAGTGATCGAGTAAGCCATGAGCGATCTGCACACCTTGGGCGTGGCGCAACTGTCGGCGCTTTTGCACAACAAAGACATCAGCGCGGTGGAGTTGGCCACGCGCATGCTCGCCCGCTTGGGCGGCAATCCCCACAACGCTTTTTTGAGCGTGGACTCCGAGGTCACCTTGGCGCAAGCCAAAGCGGCGGATGCACGCCTCGCAGCAGGCGACACTTCGCCCTTGTTGGGCGTGCCCATCGCCCACAAAGACATTTTTGTCACCACCGATTTCCCCACCACAGCCGGTTCGCGCATGCTCGAGGGCTACCGCTCGCCTTTCAACGCCACCGTGGTGCAGCGTTTGGGCGATGCCGGCATGGTGAGCCTGGGCAAGTTGAGTTGCGACGAATTCGCCATGGGCTCGGCCAATGAAAACGTGGCGGTGCCTTCTGCCCAACCACAAGCGGTGACCAACCCGTGGGACGTGAGCCGCATTCCGGGCGGCTCCTCGGGCGGCAGCGCTGCTGCGGTGGCCGCGTGTTTGACGCCTGCCGCCACCGGCACCGACACCGGTGGCTCGATCCGCCAACCGGCTGCGTTTTGCGGCATCACTGGCATCAAACCCACCTATGGGCGCGCATCGCGCTACGGCATGGTGGCGTTTGCCTCCAGCCTGGACCAAGCCGGTCCCATGGCCCGCAGCGCTGAAGACTGCGCCTTGCTGCTCTCTGCCATGTGCGGCCCCGATCTGGACCGCGACTCGACATCATTGGATGTGAAGGCAGAAGATTTTTCCCGCGACCTGAACCAGTCTTTAAAGAACCTGCGTGTGGGTGTGCCGAATGAATTTTTTGGCGAGGGCTTGGCGGCCGATGTGCGTGGTCCGATTGATGACGCATTGAAAGCACTGCAAGCCCAAGGCGCGACCTTGGTGCCTATTGCGTTGCCGCGCACCGCACTGTCCATTCCGGTGTACTACATCATCGCCCCCGCCGAAGCCTCCAGCAACCTCTCCCGCTTTGACGGCGTGAAGTTCGGCCACCGTGCCAAAGACTTCACCGACCTCGCCGACATGTACGAAAAGACCCGCAGCGAAGGTTTTGGCGACGAGGTGAAACGCCGCATCATGATCGGCAGCTATGTGCTGTCGCATGGCTACTACGACGCCTACTACCTGCAAGCGCAAAAAATTCGCCGCATGATTGCCGACGATTTCCAACGCGCCTTTGCCAGTTGCGACGTGATTGCCGGTCCTGTGGCACCCACCGTTGCATGGAAGTTGGGTGACAAGTCTGCCGACCCACTCGCCAACTATTTGGCCGACATCTTCACCTTGCCGGCGTCCCTTGCTGGCCTGCCCGGCATGAGCATCCCTGTGGGGTTCGGTGAGGGGGGCATGCCAGTGGGCATGCAACTGATTGGCAACTATTTGCAAGAGGCGAAGCTGCTCAATGTGGCGCATCAGTTTCAGTTGGCCACCGACTTTCACAAATCTTTGCCAAAGGGCGCATAGAACATGCCGACCATCAGCATGTTCTACGGCATCCTGATTCGGATGTATTGGAATGATCACGCGCCGCCCCACTTCCATGTGGAATATGGCGAATACCGCGCACAGTATTTGATAGAAACTTTGGTCTTGAGCCGAGGCCAACTGCCTCGGCGAGCACACGCTCTGGTATTGGAATGGGCCGCCATGCACCGCAACGAATTGATGGAGGATTGGGAACTATGCGAATTGAAGCAGCAACCCAAGATGATTTCGCCTTTGGATTGAATCCATGTGCGCCTGATGTGACCTCAGTGAAAGTCATTGAGCACCTGAACTTGCGGGTCGAATTTGCGGATGGCTTGGTGGGCACGGTGCGGTTTGAACCTTCGCATTTGAGCGGGGTTTTTGAGGCATTGTGCGACCCTAACTTCTTTTTACAAGTGACTGTTTCACATGGGACAGTGAGTTGGCCTGGTGAACTCGATATGGCACCTGATGCCATGTACGACGCCATCCAACAGCATCAAGAATGGGTGCTTCAGTGAGCAACAACACATCCCCTTTGGTTCACGGCTACGAAGTCGTCATCGGCTTCGAGACCCACGCCCAACTCTCCACGCAGAGCAAAATTTTCAGCCGCGCTTCCACCGCTTTCGGTGCCGAGCCCAACACGCAGGCTTGCGCGGTGGACTTGGCCTTGCCAGGTACCTTGCCGGTGATGAACAAAGGCGCGGTCGAGCGTGCGATTCAACTGGGTTTGGCGCTGGGCTCGCACATCGCTGAGCGCAGCATCTTTGCGCGCAAAAACTATTTCTACCCCGACCTGCCCAAGGGCTACCAGATCAGCCAGTTTGAAATCCCGGTGGTGCAAGGCGGCGAGGTGTCGTTCTTTTTGGAGCAAGGCAAAGAAACCCTGCACAAAACCGTGCGCTTGGTACGGGCGCATTTGGAAGAGGATGCGGGCAAGTCGCTGCACGAAGATTTCATCGGGCAAAGTGGCATTGACTTGAACCGAGCTGGCACGCCGCTGTTGGAAATCGTCACCGAGCCGGATATGCGCAGCAGCGCCGAAGCCGTGGCCTATGCCAAGGAGCTGCACAAAATCGTGACCTGGATTGGCATTTGCGACGGCAACATGCAAGAGGGCAGCTTCCGTTGCGACGCCAACGTATCGGTGCGCAAACCCGGTTCGCCGCTGGGCACACGCCGTGAAATCAAAAACTTGAACTCATTCAAGTTCATGCAGCAAGCCATCGATTACGAGGTGCGCTGGCAGATCGAGCAACTGGAAGACGGCCACGCCATCCAACAAGCCACGGTGCTGTTCAACCCCGACACGGGTGAAACCCGCGCCATGCGCACCAAGGAAGACGCGGCCGACTACCGTTACTTCCCCGACCCCGATTTGCCGCCGCTGGTGATTGGCCGCGACTGGGTGGAGCGGGTGATGAGCGAAATGGCCGAACTGCCCCGCGTCATGGCCGAGCGCTTTGTCACGCAGTACGGTTTGCCCGAGTACGACGCCACGCAATTGACGCAAAGCAAGGCGATGGCGGCTTACTTTGAAGCCGCAGCCAAGGCATGCGGTCAGCCCAAGTTGGCCAGCAACTGGATCATGGGCGAGGTGTCACGGCGTTTGAATGCGGATGAGTTGAGCATTGAGCAATCCCCTGTGAGCGCCGCGCAACTCGCGGCCCTGATTGGCCGCATCAGCGACAACACCATCAGCAACAACGCAGCGCGTCAGGTGTTTGATGGCTTGTGGAACGGTGAAGGCGAAGTGGATGCCCTCATCGACGCCAAAGGCTTGAAGCAGATGAACGACTCAGGCGAGTTGGAAAAAATCATCGACGAGGTGCTGGCCGCCAACCCCAAGAACGTCGAAGAGTTCAAGGCCGGCAACGCCAAGGCCTTGAACGGCTTGGTCGGCCCGATCATGAAAGCCAGCAAGGGCAAGGCCAATCCGGCGCAGGTGAATGAATTGCTGTTGAAGAAATTGGGCTGACTCAAACCTGCTTCATCCACCAAACATCTTCACCAACTTGGCCACCTCTGGAGTCAAGCCCATGGTTTTGAGCCGTATGTGGGGATGGGCTGCCGCAAAGACGCGAAAGACCTCGTCCACAAACGCCTGTCCTACGGTTTGCACGCCTACAAAATCAAGGATGACCGTCTTGAATTGGGTGGCGCGCTCTGTCACCCATTTGGCTTGGGAGCGTGACACGAGTTCACTGCTCAGTTGTGCCAAACGCACGGGAATTTCAGTGGTGTGAAAAGCATCACCGCCAACCTCGGTGGGCTCGAAGTACTTCAGGTAAATGTCATTGGCATGGCGTTGGCTTTGCAGGGCAAGGTCCATGCGCACCACGGTATTCACAACATTGGGTTTGAGGCAAGTGTTGACATCCATCCACGCAAACGGGGGCAAGGCCTGCGCTGCATCATGCGGATCAAAACGCAAGCCCCCGGATTCGATGGCAAAACCGTCCATCATGCGCGAGGACACAAAAATACCGATGCCCGAATGCCCTTCAGGTGCGGTAGTGAACTTGCCCTTGGCCAACTCAAGCACCGCCAAGCGGGTATCGAACAATTGGGCTGCCTGGGCGATCTTGGCAAAGATGCCCGCTCCGTCATCGGCCACCACCATTTGCAGTCGCCCAGCCTGCACATGCAGGCCCATTGCGATGTGTTGCGCTTGGGCGTGGTCCAAGGCGTTGTTGAGCATTTCTGTGAACGCGATGTTGGCGAGGTTGCGCACATTGGCGTGCATGTCTTTGAGCAACGGCGCCAGATGTTGCTCCCACACCGCCATCTCGCCGCCTTGCTGGGCAATGGCTTGGGCGGGCTGAACCGCCAACCAAAAGCGCATCTCGCCCAATGAATAGGTTTGCCGTGTGCCCGTGCCATGGCGCTGAAGATAGCCGCTGTCAGCCAGCTTTTTGATGCGGCGCGACACCGCCACTCGGCTTAAACCCGTTTGCGCAGTCGCCATGCCCACCAAGCCATCGCCGTGGGCAGCACAAGCCAAGATGATTGAGTCGTTGAGGTCTAGGGATTGCATCGCAAGATGATCTTAATGAGCCACCAATTGTATCTTGCAAATACATTTATTGAGTCTTTATATTTTCTAAATGGCGTCAGATTCGCCAAACCTAAGGCTCTCTTACAGGGCAAGTCACGCAAAGGCCGAGTCTGCGTTTCAAGCTGCCGCAGCGCGGTAAGCGATGAACAAGTCCGCTGGCAAAGAATGGTTCAGTTTCCAAGTGATTTGCATCGGCATCTCGGCTTGGTGGCTCAGATAGCTGACGGGGCCCAGAAAGTAGAAGGCGCGGTCTTCGGCATGGAGCCTCACAAAAACCATGACCTCAGTGGCTTGGTCTTTGTGGTGTTGGTATCGCTGCCCGGTGGGAGAGTCTGCGGTGGTGCGCGATTGGCTTTCCCAATGGAACAGGTTTCTGCTGATCGCATAGTCGCGGTAACGGGTGGTTGGAGAAAACCGCTTTTCGGTTTTGGTCAGTGTGATCAAAAAAACATCGCAACCTTCTCGCCGCATGAATTTCACTCCTTCGCGCCAAGGTGGAACTTGAATTCGCGCATGCTCATCCGAATCAGCACCCGCATCCCCAAAAGCCGCTTGGATTTCTGCTCGGCTGTATCGAGCATGCACCCGCAGTGGGACATTCATTTTTTCGGTGAGTTCGTGACCCAAGTGCTGAATCCGAAGTTCAAGCCACCCAAACAACTCCAGCAACTCTGCACGCACCTGCGGATGTGCCCACACGAGTTGTGCGCCCTGTGATGTTGGAAGTTCAGCGATCGCGGAAATAGACGATGTCAAGGCAGCCAACAACATGCGCAGCCAGCGACCTTGTGGCTGATTAATTCCTTCTAGGCTTGGAGGCTCGGGCTTATTCAGCCACATCAAATAAGCACGCAGACGTTCGGGATCGTCCAGATGCAGCAGGCGTGCGCAGGCCTTGCGCAAGGCGGCCTCGTGAGGTCCCTTGGGAGCCACGGGTTCTTCAGCAGCCTCGAGCAAATCGCTCCAAGAGCGGCCGTTGGCATACACATCTTCTAAATCCAAGCCACTGTGGGCCAAGAAATTCGACAAGCTAATCGACTCACCGGCTTGGCGCATGGCGCGAAGTTCATTGGACATGCCAACCAGTCCTCTTGGCACCGCGTCTTTGAGGCTTTGCAACACCCGGTCTCGCGCAACGCCTTCTAGCGCCATGTGGCAGCCTGAAGGGAGCAGTGGGAAGCCCTGCTCAACTTGCTCAATCAACTCTTGTCGGGTTCCACCAAGTAAAGAACGGAGTCGCCGATCAAAGCTGAACTCCCGCCTGTGTTGACCCACAAAATCCAGCACGGTGCACATGGCCTTGCCATGATGCCGCCGAAGACCTCGCCCCAATTGCTGCAAAAACAAAGTGGGGCTATCGGTCGGTCTGAGCATCAGCAGCGTGTCCACAGCGGGTACGTCCACGCCTTCGTTGAACAAATCAACCGAGAACACCACCTGCAACTCACCCGTGGCGAGTTGTCGCAGCGCTTGCTCTCGCTCGTCAGTCGATGACTCTCCCGACACCGCCACAGAAGCAATGTCATGGGCTTTGAACACCCTGGCCATGAAATGCGCATGACTCACAGACACGCAAAACCCTAAAGCCCGAATCTCAGAGACACGGTCTACTTTTCTAATCAGTTGCTCGATGACCATGCGCGCCCAGGCGTCGTCAGCTGTCAGCAATTGGCTCAACTCTTGGGTGTCATAGCCACGACCGCGCCGCCATGGAATCTGTCTGAGATCGGTGGCATCTGCAATACCGTAGTAAGCAAACGGCACCAATCGCTGTTTGTCGATGGCATCCCAAATACGAAGCTCCGCAGCCATACGGCCATCAAACCACTGCGTCACCGATTGGCCATCTGCTCGTTCTGGGGTGGCCGTTAAGCCTAACAATTCTTGAGGTTGCAGATGCGCCAGCAACGCTGCATAGGTTGGTGCGGCTGCATGGTGAAACTCGTCGATGATGACCACATCGAAGTGATTGGCCTCCAACAAGGTCAAGTCCATGCGCGACAAACTTTGCACTGATGCAAATACGTGTTCATAGCGCTCGGGTCGAGCGCCATCGACCCACAACTCGCCAAAAGATGCATCACGCAAGGCGTACTGGAATGTGGCTTGTGACTGGGCCAGAATTTCCTTCCTGTGTGCGACAAACAGCAGGCGAGCGCGGCTCAAAGTTTGTCGCAAGCGCGCATAGTCGACAGCTGCCATGACCGTCTTGCCCGTACCCGTTGCAGACACCAACAAATTTCGGTGATGTCCTCTCGCACGCTCTAAGGCTATGCATTCGAGCAAGTGCTCTTGAAATGGCTCGAGTCGCAACTCAATGGCCGGCAGAACGCCCACGGGTTGAGCGGTAGCCCGGTTGTTTTGTCTGGCGAGTTCATCGCGAAATACGTCAGGATCAAAGTCGATGAATTCGTCGCTGTTCCAGCAGGACTCAAACAATGCCGCCATGCGCTCCAACACATTGCTGTTGCGGGCGGCTGAGACACGCAGATTCCACTCCAAGCCATGCACTTGGGCTGAGTGTGTGAGATTGGATGATCCGATATAGCCTGTCGAAAACCCATTGAATCGGTGAAATATCCATGCCTTGGCGTGCAATCGGGTGACCGAGGTGTCGTATGAAACGCGTATCTCAGCTCCCATGCTTTTCAGGTCCTCCAGTGCCGCCGGCTCGGTGGAACCGGTGTAGGTGGTGGTCAAGACACGCACGGTTTTGCCAGCTGACAAATGCCTGATCAATGCGTCGCGCATGGGGGCGATGCCACTGCGGCGTATGAACGCCATGATGAGGTCAATGCTGTCAGCCGATGGAATTTCAGAAATCAACTGCACCCCGAGCCTGGGCTCCCCGGGGGCGTTGGTCATCAAAGCGGTGTCCAACAGCGGAACAACAGGCGACACCAGTTTGGGCGCTGATCCGTCGGGTAAGCGCCGTGCCACTTGCGTTAGCAGCTCGCCGGCTTGTGATGGCACTTGTCCCGACAATGATTCAAGTCTGCCTTGAAGCGCCTGGACAATCAATTCACCCACCAGCTTTGACCCCGCGGTCACACGCTGATCGCTGGGCATGGCAGCAAGGACTTTTTCAATCACCCGGGATAAGTGCAATGCCAATCGGTCCGCAGCCTCAGCTGATTCCAGCTTGTCCAATTGATGCGACCAAGAGCCATCCAAGCCTTGCAAGGCTTCTTGCAAGCGGTGAGTGAGGATGGCCTCGTAGCTGCCTGGAATCAATGGCACGACGGTTATCTCATGCGTCTGATAGCGATAAGCTGCATTGGTTTGGGCTCAATGCCCCCCAACCCAGTTCTCCACCTTCAGCTCTGAATAGGCTGCGAAATCTGACACATTGTTGGTGACCAGTGTGACGCCCATGGAAAGGGCGTGTGAAGCGATCAGTTTGTCCAGCGCATCGCGTTGCCTCTCGCGGGTGACCAGACGGGTGGGGCCATAGACGACCGCGGCTGCGCCATCAAATGGTGCGGCAGGCACCTCTTGCAAGAAGGCGTCCAAGGCTTTTCGATTGCGAGCTCGCTGATTGCCCGAACATGCCACGCCATATTCCAACTCAGCCTGTGTGATGGTGGAGATCACCACATCGCCCACATAACATTGAGCAAACCGCTCTGCCACCTCAGGTGATTGGTGCTTCATCAGATAGATACAAATATTGGTGTCGAGCATGTATCTGGCCATCAAAGGGCCTCTCGCTCGGCTTGCTCCTGATGGCCCCGGCCATCAGACATGAAGCTGGGAGAAAAGCTGGAAAGCGCCTTCATGACATTGCCCATTCGGCGCTGTGCGGGGCGAATGCGCAGCTCTTCCCCCACGCGCTCAATCACCAGTTCCATGTCGCTGGAGGGAAAAGCAAGTTCTGCAGGAATCCGAACGGCTTGGGAATTGCCGTTTTTGAACAATCGGGTGGTGGTCACGAAGCCTCCTGATGTGTGTACGCGTACATCCTAGCAGAACTGCTTCCAATTTGGGTGAAGGCGCGCTTACTAAATTGTGGTTTTTCCACTCCCCCTCACAATCAACCCTTGCGCTAAATAGTAAGTCGCCAACACCCACAAGCCGGCATAGGGCAAGGGGCTGACAAACTTGTCGAAGGCCAGCAAGGCATCTGACAGCATGAAGCTCACGCTACCCCAGGCGACCCAAAGGCTAGCTGCGCTGTACAGATGCTTGGCGCGCCCCCAGGCTTGCGCGGCCATGGTGGCAATCACCAACACATAGGCGGCCACTGGCACGCGCAGTTCTGTGGGCAAGCCGTTTTGGTCCAAGCCCACAAAAATCACTGCGGCTGCAGAAATGCACACAGCCAGCGCACGCCGACTGCGCAACCAAGGCGCATCTTGGCGAAACAACTGTATGTAACTGATGTGTGCAAGCAAAAACGCCACCAGCCCTGGCACAAACAAACCTTCACCCATCAGCAGCACATCGCCTAACCAAGACAAAGCCAAGGCCAGCATCAACCACTTGCGCCCCAACATGCCTGCAGACGATTGCCAAGCCGCCACCATCAACACCAGCAATGCCAGAGGCTTGGCCCACAGATACACCTCACTCCAGCCACAGGCGTTGGCGGTGGTTGCCAAGGCGGCAGCTTGCACAAAAGCACACATCGCAGGAGACAAGCGGTTTTGCATCAGCGCGTTCACGGCCCACAAACCTGCGGCCACCGCCAAAACACAGGTAGCGGCCTCGCCCCACACCATGCCATCCATGAACCACAACACCGCCGAGGCACAGCTCAGCAACACCACAAACCAGACGCCGCCCCACCACTGAACCGCAGGTGTTTGCACCGGTTGAAAAGCGGAGAAGTTGTGAAGCTGAAAAGGCTTGTCGGGGAAACGCTGGGCCACATCATCAGGGCGCCAGCCTGGGTGGCGTAAAAACACCATCAGCTTGTCGCGCCAACGCTTGGCATGCCAGCTGTCATGCAACATGCTGGTGTACATCTGCATATTGGCCCACAAAGGATCCCAGCTGTTGAGCGCTTTGCGCGTACCGTAAACGCAAGGCTCTTGGGGATCTTCTTCTTCGAAGCTGCCAAAAAGGCGGTCCCACACCACCCAAATGCCGCCATAGTTGCGGTCCAGGTATTTGTCGTTCACCGCATGGTGAACACGGTGGTTCGAGGGCGAGCAAAACCAACGGTCAAACCAGCCCAAGCGGCCAATGTGTTCGGTATGCACCCAGTATTGGTAAAGCAAATCGATCAGCGCCACGATGCCAAACACCACAGGCGGCACGCCCAACAGCGCCATCGGCAAATAAAACACCCAACTGCTGATGGCGCCTGCGCTGCTTTGGCGCAGCGCGGTAGACAGGTTGTAGTGCTGGCTTTGGTGATGCACCGCATGGCCGGCCCAAAAAAAGGCGACCTCGTGGCTGGCGCGGTGAAACCAGTAATAGCAAAAGTCGTACAAGACCAAGGCCAGCACAACGCCGTACCAGGTGCTCCACCAGGCGTCATCGCGCACCAAAGCCACTTGCTCGAACACCAAGGTGTAAATGCCAATGCGCAGCACACGGGTGAAGATGGCGCTGATTTGGCTAAGAATGCCCAGCGAAATGCTGCTGATGGCGTCGTCTAGGCGGTAGGTTTGCGCGGACGCTTGGCCTTGTTGAGCGAGCCTCCTGCCCCAAAGCCACTCTATGAATATCAGGCCAAAAAACACTGGCGACGCCAACACAATGATGTAACCCATGAACTTGCCCAGTTAATACAGCAACGAGCATATTAATACATCAGATTGCTTCGCTGCGCTCGCAATGACGGGGGTTGCTTCGCTGGGCTCGCAATAATGTCACTGCGAGGCCGAAGGCCGAAGCAGTCAAGGTTTAGGCCACAAAGCCCATAAACGCAAGGGTTGTTTCAAGCGCCCCGCCACTTCACCGGCTTCTCGGCCTGTGCCCATGAAGAAATCCGCACGCACTGCCCCCACGATGGCGCTGCCCGTGTCTTGCGCCAACACCAAGCGTGACAAGGCTTGGGTAGGGCCAGGCGACACCAACCACAGCGGCGTGCCATAGGGGATGCTGAGTGGATCGATGGCCACCGAGCGCCCAGCGACCAGCGGTATGCCTTGTGCGCCGCGCGGACCCACACTGGGGTCGGTACCCATGGGCTCTTCTTTGAAAAACACATAACGCGGATTGGTCCAAAGCAGTTCTTGGCGACGCTGCGGGTTGCGCTGCAACCACGCTTTGATGCCCGGCCACGAGGCGTCGCGTGTTTCGCCTTTGTCCAGCAACCACCTGCCCACACTTTGGTAGGGCTGATCATTGGACGCGGCAAAGCCCACACGGACGGTGCGCACACTGCCGTCGGGTTCGGTGATGCGCAGTCTGCCGGAGCCTTGAATATGCAAAATCAAAGCATCCACTGGGTCGGCCAACCATGCAATCTCGCGGCCACGTAAAGCGTTTTGTGCCGCAGGCAGGCTTTCTATGTCTTGGCGGGTGAACCAAGGTTTGCCATTCCCTACACCCGGCGGGTTGGCATACAAAGGGGTGTTAAAGCCATTGCCTGCCAAACGCTGTGCCTCGAACACCGGTTCATAGTAGGCGGTGAGCAAGCCACTGGTTTCACCTTCCAAAGACTCCAAGCGGTAAGCCTGCAAGCGGCTGAGCAACAACAAACGCTGCTCGGTTTCGCTGGCAATGCTCAGGCGTCTGATATCACTGCACAAGGGAGCGAGCACCGTACCGCTGACATCGCAATTGGCCAGCAACAATGTCCACACCTCGGCCATGGACTCTTGCGGCCAGCCGGGCAACTCTTCGACGGGCACCGGCACCCAGCGGCTTTTGCTCTCGCCTTTGACCGGCGGCTCAAACCGCGGCGCAGTCTGTGGCACAGTGGGTTGACTGAGCGGCGGGCTGGTCACTGGCGCGGGCTTGACGCTTTCAGGGCGCAGCTCTGGTGGCACGGGTGAGGGCGCAGGCAGACCGGTGGGCCGGGGCACCGAAGAAGCACAAGACACCAGCATGCCTACAATCGCCACGCTCCATGCTGCGCGGTAAGGCAGCGTCCAACCTGTCCAAACATCTGAAAACATGCTGCTGATTTTGCTTGAATCCCTGGGTGCTGGCCTGCTGCTGGCGTTCATCGTGTGGTGGACCATGTTTCATGGTCGCGATAAAGGCGAACCAGAAGACAAAGACAACGACAAAGATAACGGCAAAGACTGATCATCCCAGCGGTGAGCGGCGCAGAGGCAACTGTTGTCTGCGCTCGCGTAGTTGATCAATAGACAAATCCGCCAGCACACAGCCCTCCCCCTCGTCTTGCACCGCTTGTACCTGACCCCAAGGGTCTACCCACATCGAATGCCCCCAGGTGCGGCGGCCATTGCTGTGCTTGCCGCCTTGCGCTGCTGCACCTACCCAGGCTAAGTTGTCAATCGCACGGGAGCGCAACAACACTTCCCAGTGGGCAGAGCCGGTGGTGTGTGTGAAGGCACTGGGTGCGAGCAGCAACTCAGCACCTTGCTGGACCAATTGGCGGTACAGCTGAGGAAAGCGCAGGTCGTAACACACGCTTAAGCCGATGCGCCAAGTGTGGCCGTCTTTCGAGGGCAATTCCATCACCACCGGCGTGTCCCCGGCTTGCAGCACCACGCTTTCGTCGTAGCTTTCGCGGCCATTGTCAAAACAAAACAAATGGATCTTGTCGTAGCGAGCCACACATTCGCCTTGGGCGCTGTACACCAAGGTGGTGTTGCGTACATGCGAGCTGTCACCCGGCACAGCCATCGGCAAAGTACCCGCCACCAAACACACGCCATAGCTTTGGGCCATGGCGGCTAAGCGCTGCTGCATGGGGCCATCGCCATAGGCTTCGGCGATGGCCAGTTTGTCGGTGTCGTGCTGCCCCAACAAACAAAAATACTCTGGCAAGACCGCTAGCTCTGCGCCTGCTTGGGCGGCTTGGGCCAGCAAGCGCTCAGCGGTATCAAGGTTGGTCGCCACGTCGGTGGTGGACACCATTTGCAGCAAAGCGGCTTTCATGGTTTGACTTCCTTTTGGGTGTTGCCATCGACTTTGCTGACCTTGGGGTCTTTCCAAGAGCCCTGCACCCGAAACTCTTGGGTGGTGGATTTAGCCAGTGGCGTTTTCAAAAAATACTGGGTGAGAAAACTGGTCAAGCCCACCACCGGGTTGATGATGGTGTAGAGCAAGGTGGCGGTGCCGGTATTGAGGTCGGGCACCACCACCACTTTGAGGTCTTGGGTTTCATGCTCGATATCGGCCTTGCCTTCGAGCATCACCGCGGCTGTCACGCCCTTCATCTGCAAATTGTTGGTGCTGGCAATGCCTTGCTGTATTTGCACGTCTCCTCGCACAAAGTCAAAGGTAAAGCCCTCGCTGAACACATCGGAAAAGTCCAAGGTGAGTCGTCGTGGCAAGGCTTGTAAATTGAGCACACCAAACAAGCGCGCAACCCCTGGCTCGGCTTTCAAAAACTGGCCCTTGTCAAGGTTCACATTGAACTGGCCGCCCATACTGGTGTAGTCGGGCGAAAAAGGCGAACCGGTCCAGCCGACCTGCCCCGCCATGCGGCCTTTGCCGTTGCGAATAGCGCCTTTGTAGCCCAAGCGTTCCAGCAATTCGCCCGAATTTTGCAGTTGCAGGGTGAAGTCGAGTTGGGTGCGCTTG
>Ga0209033_1000593_pt1 | contig 21087 bp, 22 predicted proteins | sample LauGreFa1BDMLBDN_2_FD_188218 | JGI IMG/M metagenome (GOLD analysis project Ga0209033, IMG submission 188218) | Freshwater lake microbial communities from Lake Michigan, USA - Fa13.BD.MLB.DN (SPAdes) (version 2) | ecosystem: Environmental > Aquatic > Freshwater > Lake | place: Lake Michigan, USA...
GCGGGTGCCTTTCCTCCCATGATCGGTTATGCAGCAGTGACAGGCTCGGTGGATATCGTAAGTTTTATCCTGTTTGCCATCATCTTTATCTGGACGCCGCCGCATTTCTGGGCATTGGCCCTCGTTAAAAAAGGTGATTATGCAAAGGCTGGTGTTCCGATGTTGCCGGTCACGGCCGGTGAAACGGCCACTCGGCATCAGATCTTGATTTACACACTCATCCTCGCGCCCGCGGGTGTTCTGCCGGCTATCATGGGATTTGGCGGGATCGCTTATTCGGTCTTGTCGGTTGTGTCCGGGCTTGGAATGATTCTTCTGGCACTCCGTGTTCATGCGCGCCGCGAGGGCGAGGCTGCACGGAAAGCCGCGATGCAGCTGTTCGGATTTTCAATTCTCTATCTTTTCCTTTTGTTCGCCGTTCTATTGGTCGAGAAAATGGCCATCATGCTGAACCTTGAAGGGATCGTATGATGAACGAGCCAAAGCGCCCAACGCCACCGGTTCTAACGCCGGAGCAACTGGCCCAGCAACGTTCGCGCTCAAAAGCTCTCGGCCTGATCTTGGGCGGATTTGCACTTTTGTTCTTTATCGTGACGATCGCGAAACTCGGATCGTCAGTTTTCAACCGGCCACTGTGAGACGATCATGACGGAAACCGTCGGGCACTCAGCACAAATCCGGAAAACGCTTATCGCATGCGTCGTACTCGTGGCGGGAATGGCCGGTTTGGCATTTGCATCCGCGCCGCTCTATTCAATTTTCTGTCAACTGACCGGCTATGGCGGGACAACTCAGGTGGCCGCGGCAGCACCTGCCGAAGGCATTCTCGAACGCGCCATCACAATCCGTTTTGATGCCAATGTCGCGAGCGGTTTGCCATGGACATTTGAAGCGGAGACGCCAAGCCTCCCGCTCAAGATCGGGCAGACGGCAACAGTCTTCTACAAAATCACGAACCATGGCGCGGACGAAACAGTGGGTGTTGCCGCGTTCAACGTACAACCGGACCTTTCCGGTAGCTATTTCAACAAGCTTGAATGCTTTTGCTTTACCGATATGCGGCTCAAGCCCGGCGAGACAGTGGAAGTACCCGTGGTGTTTTTTGTTGATCCGGCCATTATCAAGGAGCGGGATCTGGACAAGCTCGATACAATTACTCTTTCCTACACTTTCTTTGCATCAAAGAATGCTACCAAGCCGGTTGCAGCGTTGACAGACCTGCAAAAACCACAATTATGACCCGCGATCCGCGTCACGCGGACTGAGACTTTAAGATCGGAGACGGACATGGCCGACGCGCACGCAAAGAACCACGATTTTCATATCGTTGACCCCAGCCCCTGGCCATTTGTGGGGTCATTGAGCGCGTTCATTCTCGCTGTCGGCGCGATTATGAGCATGAAGGGCCTCGCCATTGGCGGTATGAAGGCTGGTCCGGTTCTCCTAGGCCTCGGTTTTATCGGCGTGATCTACACGATGATTGCCTGGTGGTCGGACGTTGTGAACGAATCGACCCACAAAGGGAACCATACACGGGTTGTCCAGCTGCATCACCGTTACGGAATGATCATGTTCATTGCGTCTGAAGTGATGTTTTTCGTGGCATGGTTCTGGGCTTTCTTCGACTCGAGCATTTATGCGGGTGAGGAAAAGGCATTCCTCCGTAATGCATTCACCGGCGGTCACTGGCCGCCCACTGGTATCGAGGTGTTCGACCCATGGCATTTGCCTTTGCTGAACACGCTGATTCTACTCACGTCGGGAACGACGGTCACATGGGCTCACCATGCGCTCTTGAACGATGATCGCGAGGGCTTGAAGCAAGGTTTGATCATTACGATCATACTCGGTGCCTTGTTTTCAATCGTTCAGGCCTATGAATATAGCCATGCTGCATTCTCGTTCGGTGGCAATATTTATGGTGCAACATTCTACATGGCGACCGGTTTTCATGGCTTCCATGTTCTGATAGGAACGATCTTCCTCGCCGTCTGTCTACTGCGAGCCTATAAGGGACATTTCACGCCGAAGCAGCATCTCGGGTTCGAATTTGCCGCATGGTATTGGCATTTTGTTGACGTTGTGTGGCTGTTCCTCTTTGTTGCGATCTACCTTTGGGGCTCGCAATGGGGTGCCGCCGCGGGCGCTCACTGATATTTGGCAAATAAACGAGAACGGGCGGCTTCGGCCGCCCTTCTTTTTTGGAGACGCATGATGAGCGAACCTGATTTACGCGATCTCCCGCCCCTGTTGCGTGTTGGCATTAAAGGACGATGCCCTCATTGCGGTGAAGGTGCACTGTTCAAAGGATTTCTGGCGCTTGAGCAACGTTGTGAAGCGTGCGGACTGGATTATGGTTTTGCCGACTCAGCCGATGGTCCAGCTGCTTTCATCATGATGATTGCGGGGGCGGTTGTGCTGGGCTCGGCATTAATTACGGATGCCTATTACGAGCCTCCGCTTCTGGTGCTTGCGGCCATTTTTCTGCCGCTCATGCTGATTGTCAGTCTCGGGCTGATGCGCCCTGCCAAAGGACTGCTGATTGCGTCGCAATATCGCAACAAGGCAGCACAAATCATCAACCCAGACTGAAGGTGGAGCATATCTTGCGCAAATTCATTCTCCCCGGAATCGCAGTTGCTCTGGCCTTTACCGTTCTGGTCGGGCTCGGAGTATGGCAGCTTATTCGCCTTGATGAAAAGCAGCGCCTGATTTCACAGGTCGCAACGATGATGAAGGCACCTCCGCGACAATTGCCTCCACAAGCGGAATGGAACGCGCCAAGTTTTGCAGCACTGGATTTCAGTCCCGTCACGATATCGGGAACGTTCCGGCACGAGCTTGAAGTCTATCTGTTTGCTTCCGTGGCGAAAGGAAATCGTGGAGACGAACAACAGGGTCTTTTCGTGTTAACACCGTTTGATCTTGCCGACGGCGGGAGTGTGTTGGTCAATCGTGGATTTGTGCCCGCGCAGTTAAAAGATCCAAAAACGCGTAGCTCGGGTCAGGTTGAAGGCACCGTCACACTGACCGGGATCCTCAAATTCGCAAGAACACCGGGCCTTTTCACGCCTGAACCAGACCGTGCCAATCGACTTTGGTTTGCTGCCGACCCCGTCGGGATGGCAACGCTGCAAGGCTTAACTGATGTGGATCCGTTCATGATCGACGCGGACGATACGCCCGTCCCGGGGGGGTGGCCTTCAGGTGGACACACCGTATTGAACTTCAGCAATAATCACCTTCAATATGCGTTGACGTGGTTTGGCCTTGCTCTCGTTTTGTTTGTGATGACGCTCTTTCAACTTCTCAAAAGTCGGCGCCCGAATAGCGGCATTACGACCTGAACGCATTTTAACAGATTTGGCGTAAACAGCGTAATTGTCAGTAATGTTTCTCTTGTCACGTCTTGAGCCTACCCTTACCGTTATTCAACAAATTGGAAATGATGAATCGTGACTGCGCCAAAGCATCTTCATGAATCCACCCGAGGCGAAGCCCCGGAACTGACCTTCTCCGACGCCGTGCTTGCGGGGCTTGCGCGAGATGGAGGTTTATACTGGCCAAAAGAATGGCCGATAGTGTCCCATTCCGAGATTGCGGCGTTTGCTGGTCAGTCCTATGCGCAGGTTGCAGAAAACATTGTGGGTCGGTTTGCTGATGATATTGATTCAAAAGCATTTTCCACGATGGTACGCGATGCGTATGCGACTTTTCGGCATCCAGCCGTCTGCCCGTTGAACCAGCTTGGCGACAATCTTTTTGTTCTTGAGCTCTTTCATGGGCCAACACTCGCTTTCAAAGATGTCGCAATGCAATTGCTTGGACGCATGATGGATCATGTGCTGGAGGTTCGTGGCGAACGAGCCACCATTGTTGGCGCAACCTCGGGCGATACAGGCGGCGCGGCAATTGATGCTTTCAAGGGACTCAACCGCGTGGATATGTTCATCCTCTATCCGCATGGCCGCGTGAGCGAAGTCCAGCGGCGGCAAATGACGACAGTGAACGCACACAATGTGCATGCGATCGCGATCGACGGAACCTTTGACGATTGTCAGGCGCTCGTGAAGGCGATGTTCAATCATCACCATTTTCGAGATTCACTGCGGCTTTCGGGCGTCAATTCAATTAATTGGGCGCGAATTGTCGCGCAAATCGTGTATTATTTCACTTCCGCTGTTTCTCTTGGCGCACCACACCGCGAAATATCGTTCTCTGTGCCGACAGGAAATTTCGGGGATATTCTGGCAGGCTGGGTTGCGAAGAAGATGGGCCTTCCGATCAAGCTTCTGACGATCGCTACCAATGACAATGATATTCTCGCGCGTGCATTGACATCGGGACGCTACGAGATGACGGGTGTTCTTGCGACCACCTCGCCATCGATGGATATCCAGATCTCGTCGAATTTCGAGCGGCTGCTGTTTGAAGCATATAACCGTGACAGCGGCGCAATCAGGCAACTCATGGCGCAGCTTTCACAATCGAAAGCATTTACGATTGCGCCGCATGCGCTCGATACGATCAAGCGCGAATTTTCCGCGGTCACCGTCTTGCAGCGCGAGGTTGATGCCGAGATGCGGCTTTCGTGGCAAAATGCAGGCTATTTGCTGGACCCGCACACAGCGATTGGTGTCGCTGCTGCACGTTCAGAACTTGAGAAAAGCCCGGCTACTCCCATGGTTGTTCTGGGCACAGCGCACCCGGCAAAGTTTCCTGATGCAGTCGAGCATGCGACGGGGGTTCGCCCTCCTCTGCCGGAGCACCTTGGTGATCTCTATCAGCGTACGGAACGGATGACGAGACTGCCGAATGACCAGAAAGAAATTGAAGACTTTATCCGTCACCAAGCCAGAGCGGCTCGTGGAGCGGTTTCGTGACCAGCCTTAATGACATTGAAGCGGCTACTCCAGAAAAGCGCTCAACCGAGGCTGTGAAACTCACAACACTTGGAAGCGGGGTTCGGGTAGTAACCGAAACGATGGAACATGTTGCGACTGCAGCGTGCGGCATATGGGTGGGCGCAGGCGCCCGGCATGAGCATGCAGAAGAACATGGTCTGGCCCATCTTCTCGAACATATGGCCTTCAAGGGTACGAAAAAACGCTCGGCCAGAGAGATCGTCGAGACGATCGAGGCCGGAGGCGGCGAAATCAACGCCGAAACGAATGCAGAGTATACGGCTTATTTTGCGCGTATTTTGGGCGAAAATGTTTCTGTCGCACTCGATGTGCTTGGCGATATTCTGACCGAACCTGCATTTGATCCCGAAGAGCTTCAACGGGAAAAAGGCGTCATTCTTCAGGAAATCGGGTCGTATGAGGATACACCCGATGAAATCGTATTTGATATGCTGATGGAAACAGCTTTCAGCGGGTCTTCAATTGGCCGACGTATTCTCGGCACGCCAGAAACGGTAACGGCACAAAACAAACAATCAATCGAAGGCTTTCTAGCCCGAAACTATCGTACCCCCTCCATCGTGGTTTCTGCAGCAGGTGATGTTTCGCACGATGCCATCGTCACGGATATTGAGAAATTGCTTCAATCTGTTGGGGCGGATCGCGCCATTGCCGCGGAATCGGCGCAGTATATTGGCGGTGACGCGCGAAAAATCCAGAAACTCGAGCAAGCCCATGTCGTGCTTGGCTTTGAAGGCCTGCCATATAGTGATGATAGCCATTACGCGTTGTACGTCTTCTCGAACCTTCTTGGTGGGGGAATGTCATCGAGGCTCTTTCAAGAAATTCGAGAAAAACGCGGATTATGCTATGAAATTAACTCATTTTTTTCGCCCTTTTCGGATTCCGGCGTATTTGCCATCTATGGCGGCACGGGGCAGCGGGAACTCAAAGAGTTCATGCCGGTCTTGATTGATGTGATGCAAGCTGCTGCTGAAACGGCATCAGAGGAAGAGGTCGCAAGAGCGCGGGCCCAGATGAAAATGTCTATTTTGACGTCTCTTGAGTCGCCGGGTCGTCGGACGGAGCAAATGGCGCGTCATATCCTCGCCTATGACCGTGTTTTGTCGCGAGCAGAGCTGGCGCGGATGATCGACGCGATAACAGTTGAGGACGTTCGGGCTGTCGGCCGAAAAATGCTTTTGACGGCACCCTCGGTCGCAGCAATCGGCCCGATCAAAGCTTTAATGTCATATGACACACTCACGACGCGGTTGGGAACGGCTCGAACGGGTCGCTCCGATGCACCGGTCACCGGCGTTTGACGGGGGAGCCTGCAATGTTCCGCCTCGCATCTATACCTGATCCAACACCTTTGATTCGCTCAGAGGGCCTGCTTTTACGTGCGCCGCGGATGGACGATTATGTTGACTGGGCCCAATTGAGGCAAGAAAGCCGCAGCTTTTTGGCGCCATGGGAACCGGTTTGGCCCGTTGATGACCTGACGCGTCAATCGTTCCGACGCCGCATGAAGCGCTACCATGACGATATGATTGCCGATCTTGCGTATACGCTGTTTATCTTTGAACCGACGACCGGCTCTCTCATGGGTGGGATGACACTCGGCAATGTCAGGCGCGGCGTATCGCAATCGGCGACGCTGGGTTACTGGATGGGGCAACCGTTTGCCGGCAGGGGGATCATGACCAAAGCGGTGAGGGTCATGAAGGTTTTTGCATTTGAAAAGCTGGGACTTCGGCGGATCGAGGCGGGCTGTATTCCGAACAACATCGCTTCGATTCGCGTGCTGGAAGCAAATGGCTTTGAACGCGAAGGATATGCCCGAGAATATCTGTGTATTGCTGGTGTATGGCAGGACCATTTCCTTTATGCCTGCCTCAACGATAGCCGATGAGACACAGCTTAGAGCGGCGGTATTTCGATATGCTCCCTTGCCCTTCCTGCATCTTGCCATTACCAAGAATGCCTGCATCTTGATCGTGCTCAACCAGATGGCGGGACCCGGATTCGTGACGGTTAAAGCCTTCCTTTCCCAACTTATGATCCTTGGCGTGTTGATCGTTTTCAACGCGACGTCGGCAAAAGCAGTAGAAACCATTCTTGTCGAGCCGGGTGTTGCCGCTATCAATGTGCTGCCCATGGCGGAAAAACATAGATCGGAAGGGGACGACATCCAGATTTCAACGGCTGCAGGAGCGGACGGTATTGTGCGCCGCATTGCAGTGAAGGCAAAAGTCGAAGGAAGACATCCGGACTGGATTGTTTTTGCTTTGAGAAATGACACTGACCAGTCGATGAGCCGATGGCTTGTTGCACCCCATTTCCGACTGATCGACTCCGGATTGCTGAAACCTGATCTGGGTGCAACGCGGATTACAGATATTACAGCAAGCAAAGGAGAGCCACCCGAGAGACAAAATTTCTCCGACGCAGATATCTTCGAGATCATCATCGAACCCGGGGAAACAGTCACCTATGTGGCCGAATTGGCCAGCCTGTCTCTGCCGCAGCTTTATCTGTGGAATCCGGATGACTACAAAGACAAACTGAACGGTCTGACCTTCTACAGTGGGGTTATTGCAGGCATTGCGGCTCTGTTGGCCCTTTTCCTGACCATCTTGTTTCTTGTCAAAGGGACATTGGTTTTTCCATCTGCCGCAGCACTCGCTTGGGCTGTTCTTGCCTATGTTGCGATCGATTTCGGCTTTCTCGGCAGAACGCTAGGGGTCACCGCAGAGGGAGAGCGTGTATATCGGGCAGGTGCCGATGCGATGCTCGCCGCCGCACTTGTTGTGTTTCTGTTCGCTTATCTCAATCTCAACCGCTGGCATGTCAGATATAGCCATGTCACAGCCATTTGGCTGACGATCTTGGGCGGGTTGATCGTTCTTGCGGTTGTTGACCCTGCGATGGCTTCCGGCATCGCACGCCTTTCCATTGGCGCGACTGTCGCAATCGGACTTTTGCTGATCATCTATCTCGCAACTCATGCAAATGACCGTGCTACGTTACTTTTGCCGACCTGGTTTATCTTGTTTGTTTGGGTAACTGCGGCGGGATTTGCCCTTCTCGGCTATCTGCATACCGACATTGCAGCCAATGCGCTGATTGGCGGCCTCGTATTGATTGTCATGCTGATCAGTTTCACAGTCATGCAGCAGGTTATCTCGAGCGGGAGCCTGACCGACAAGGAAATTCCGGACCTTGCACGTCGTGCACTTGCGCTGGCGGGGAGCGGAGACGTCGTTTTTGACTGGTCGGTGAAGAACAATAAGTTTTCGATCGGAAACGACGCAGAATTGGCGCTCGGATACCCAAAAGATTCGCTCCAAGGTCAGCCAAAGCAGTTCATGGAGCACCTCGTTCCAGCTGACAAGGACCGGTTTCAGACCGCAATTGACGGTATTATTCACCATAGACAGGGACGGATTGCCACTGAACTCCGATTCAAGGCTGCCGACGGCAACCATCACTGGTTCCGCTTGCGCGCCAGACCGATCACTGATCGTGCGGGCGATGTTTCACGGATACTCGGTACTTTGACCGATATTACCGAGGCTAAAATAGCTGAAGAGCGCATCCTCCACGATGCGATTCATGACAGCCTGACAGGGTTAGCCAACCGGCGTCTATTGTTGGATCGCCTTGATATGCTGCTGACAATCAGCGTTGCTGGGGTTCCAATCAGGCCGACCGTTGTTGCCATCGATATTGACCGCTTCCGGGATGCCAATACTGCTATCGGCCTCTCCGGCGGGGATGCTCTGCTTCTTGCGATCACGCGGCGTCTGACGCGTTTCCTGCAACCGCAAGACTCGCTCGCCCGCATCGGTGCTGACCGCTTCGTGATCCTTCTCCTGTCGGAAACAGAGCCGGCGCCAATTACGGCGTTTGTCGATGCTGTCAGGCGCAGTCTTTCGGCGCCAATCTCGATTGACGAGCAAAATGTTCTTGTCACGGCTTCTGTTGGCATCTCACTTCCTGACCAGAACAAGGAAACACGGGCAGAAATCCTGCTTCGGAATGCTGAAATTGCCATGATGCACTCAAAACAGCTGGGCGGTGACAGAATTGATGTGTTCCGTCCAGCAATGCGCGCGCAAGGAAGCGAGGCTCTCGCCTTTGAGGCTGATCTCAGAAACGCACTTGAAGGGGATCAGATCAAACTGGATTACAGGCCGGTCATTAGACTTCGCGATCGTGCTATCGTTGGTTTTGAAGTAAATGCACGATGGAATCGGAAAGGTTTCGGTATCCTCGATCAATATGAATTTCTCAATGGATGCGAGTCGATTGAATTAGCGCAAAGTATTGGGCTCTATATATTCAATCATGCAGCAAGTGATTTGTGCAAATGGCAGAGAGGGGCATCAGTTTGGCGAAATTTCTTTGTCACGATCGCAATTCCAGCAAATCTTATGCATGAAAGTTCTTTCGTGCAGGAGATCAAAACTATCGTAAGCAAGGCACAGCCCTTGCCGGAAACCCTGAAAATCGAAGTTTCAGAAAGCTATCTCATTGAAAATCCTGAACAAACGCTTCAGACTCTGAGCAGTTTATCGGATCTCGGGATTGGCCTCATCATCCGCGACTTCGGTCATGGCTATGCCTCCCTTGGACTGCTAGATAGGTTCCCCATTGATACGATCCGGGTGACGAGAAACATGACCCGAGCCGACACGGCAGGGGTGAGGCCCGCCCTCATCCGCGCCGTTGTGACTTTGGCGCAAGACCTTGAAATCAGTGTTATAACTGACGGAATCGACACGGAGTCAGACGCTGTAGAATTTGATCAAATCGGGTTCCACATGGGCACGGGAAGCTTATTTTCTGGCGTGATGACTGCCAAGGATATCGAGCAACTGATCAACCGCGCCGAGCGATAGAGCCAGGCCAATCAAGCATGGCCCGCGAGGGGCGAAAGCATCGCCGGATCGATCCCGAGCGAGCCCAAGGCTCGAACGTACTTGCTGTCAAACTCTTGATCGAAAAGGATTTTTCGATCCAACGGACAGATCATCCAGCCATTGTCCTGGATCTCGGATTCGAGTTGTCCCGAGGCCCAACCGGCATAGCCGAGGGCGAAGATGGCCTCGTCCGGACCTTGGCCTCGGGCGATGGCCTTGAGGATGTCGATGGTGGCGGAGAGCCTGATCTCGTCTCCCGCCGTGACAGAGCCTTCGATGGGTTCGACCGGTACGGAGTGCAAGACGAAGCCGCGGCTGGTTTCAACCGGACCACCGCGCAGAACCTTCATGTTACCAGCTTGAGACGGCAGCGATATTGATGGTTTTTCTGGAATGATTTCAAGCTGTTGCAGTAATTCCGGGAAGACGATATCCTCAGCGGGCTTGTTGATAATGATCCCCATAGCACCATCATCGGAGTGGGCGCAGAGATAGATGACGGCGCGATCAAAGCGCTGATCCATCATCCCGGGCATCGCCACAAGGAACATGCCGGTTAGAAAACGCGATTGGAAATTACTGGAATCGTTGGAATAGTTCATAAATCTAAAGTACGCGTAAAACAGGCAATTTCAAGAAGGATTATCACCTTAAATGCACTATTTTGGATGTTTTTCGAGATTGAGGTTGATTTTTCGACAATTCCAATCGGGATCTCCAACGTTGGAGATGTTCGAGGCGGAATTATTCCGAAAACGTGTTTTTATCTTGTTGGTATTATTCATTTTTTTTCTCCCTTATCTGACATCAGGCACTTTTGCGCAGTCCAACAAAACTGGAAGTACTGTGGACATGTTGGACGCTGGAACATTACCAGTGGGACTCCGGCTTGTTGGAATCCAGATTCACCTCGATCCGGGATACAAGACCTATTGGCGCGAACCGGGTGATTCAGGGCTACCGCCGGTGTTCGATTGGCAGGGCTCCGAGAATGTCGCGACGGTCGATGTGCGATGGCCAGTGCCGGTGCGCTTTGCGGACGGACCGGGGTCGTCGATCGGCTACAAGGACAGCGTGATCCTGCCGGTCCTCGTGACACTCCGCGATACGGCGCAACGTGCCAGACTGAAGCTCAAGATCGATTATGGCATCTGTGCGGAATTGTGCGTGCCCGCTCTGGGCGAGGGGGACTTGACCCTGTTGCCCGATACTGTGGTGACGCCACATCGGGAGCGGGTCGAAGCCGCGCTCGGGACGGTGCCGCAAAGTGCCCGGCTTGGCGATGGTGTTCTGCCGGGTGTTGTCGGGATCGAGCCTGACGTGAAGCAGACGGCGCTTCATGTGAAGGTAGCCGGATTGGGGGGATCGGGCGAGCCTGACCTCTTCGTCGAAGGGCCGAAGGGGTGGTATTTCGGCCAGCCGGTATTATCCGGGGCGACGGACGGTACAGAACTGGACTGGCTCGTTCCCGTCGAACAGAAGCCGGATGCGGGAAGTTTGGCAGGTCTAACGCTCACACTCACGGCGGTTGCCGGATCAAAAGTGACCGAGACGTCAATCCGTCTCGACGAACAGGGCAGAGCGCGCTAAACAGCCACGTCTCCGCTTGTTGCGGATGCCCCATTTCACTGACCCAAGGATGAAGCGTATGACGATTTCCATCGGCGAGAGCCTGCCAGAAGTAACATTCCGGATCATGACCGAGAACGGTCCCGCCCCGAAGACGACCGACGAACTCTTCAAGGACCGCAAGGTTGTCCTGTTTGCCGTACCGGGCGCGTTTACCCCGACCTGCCAGAACAACCATCTGCCGGGCTATCTGAAGCATGCAGCAGAGATCCTTGCCAAGGGCGTCGACGCGATTGCTGTTACGGGCGTCAATGATGTGTTCGTGATGGACGCATGGGCCAAGCATAATGATGCGAAGGGAAAGATCGAGTTTCTCTCGGATGGCAATGCCGATTTTGCCAAGGCAATCGGGCTCGCGCTGGATGGATCGGGATTTGGTTTGGGCACGCGCTCGAAGCGCTATTCGATGCTGGTCGATCATGGCGTCGTGAAGTTGATCAATGTCGAAGAGACCCCTTCGACGGCCAATGCCTCCGGCGCGGAAGAATTGCTCAAGCAGCTCTGATCGGGACCGGGTATTATTTATGAAGGGCGGCGCGGTTTATTCCGTGTCGCCCTTTCGTTTTTCTGGCGCTCCGCCATTGCGGAAGGGGGCCAAGCCTTCACGGGCCAGTTCATCGACGCGCTCGTTCTCGTCATGACCGGCGTGGCCTTTGACCCAGTGAAAACTGACATCGTGACACTGACGCGCCTCATCGAGACGCTGCCAGAGATCGGCGTTTTTGACCGGCTTTTTATCAGCTGTTCGCCAGCCATTCCGCTTCCAGCCATGAAGCCATGAGGTGATGCCCTGCCGGACATATTGGCTGTCCGTCCAGAGATCGACAGCGCAGGGCCGCTTGAGGCTCTCGAGCGCCATGATGGCTGCCATCAATTCCATGCGGTTATTGGTGGTGAGTTGTTCGCCGCCGCAAACTTCCTTGCGGGTATCGCCGTAGATGAGGAGCACGCCCCAGCCGCCGGGGCCGGGATTGCCGGAACAGGCTCCGTCCGTATAGATCGTTACGCGATTGACACTCATTCGACGTAACCGAAATCCGTTGCCTTGTCGGCGCTCTGGAAGAAACGGAGCTTGCGGTAATATTCGAGCGGGTCCTTCGGCCTGACAAGTGCTCCCGGTGGGACATTCAGCCAATCGACGAGGCGGGTGAGCATGAAGCGCAGCGCGGCACCGCGGCAGAGTATCGGCAGGGCAGCAACTTCGGCGGGCGTTAAGACGCGGAGCGATTGGTAACCCGCAATCATCGCCCTGCCCTTCGTCATGTTGAAGGAGCCATCTTTCTCGAAGCACCAGGCATTCAGACCAATGGCGAGATCATAAGCGTAAAAATCATTACAGGCGAAGTAGAAGTCGATCAGGCCGGAGAGTTCGCCCTTCAGGAAGAAGACATTGTCGGGGAACAGATCGGCGTGGATCACGCCCGATGGAAGTCCTTGCGGCCATTCTTGTTCAAGATCGGCAAGGGCAGCGGCGGTGGCATCACGCAAGCCCGGCGTGACTGTGTCGGCGCGGTCTTTCGCGGCATCGAAGAGCGGGCGCCAGCCAGACACAGACAGGGCATTGGCGCGAAATCCCTTGAAATCAGAGCCGGCAAGATGAAGCTGGGCGAGGACCTCGCCAACGGGGCCGCAATGCTGGACCGTAGGCCTGTTGACGCCAATGCCTTCCAGAAAGGTAACAATTGCAGCGGCACGATCGGCAAGCTGCCCCAGCGCCTCGCCAGACCGGTTACGCACCGGCTGGGGGCAATTCAGACCTTGTTGTGCGAGATGCTCCATCAAGGCGATGAAGAAGGGAAGATCTTCGGCTTTGACGCGTTTCTCGTAGAGTGTGAGAATGAAGGTGCCGCCCTCGGTGCGGAGCAGGAAGTTCGAGTTCTCGACGCCCTCCGCAATCCCCTTCACCGACAAGACGCCGCCAATGTCATAGAGACTGATAAAAGCGGCGAGTTCTTCGTCCGAAACTTCCGTATACACCGCCACGCTCTACTCCGCTGCAGCACCGCGCAGATTGCGCGGCAAGGGAAAAAACACACTCTCGTCGGCTGTCGTAACGGTTTCGACGTTCACCGACCAGCGTTCAGCGAAGGCATCAATCATTTGTTCGACAAGTATTTCGGGGGCCGACGCACCGGCGGTGATCGCCAAGGTCCGTATCCCTTCGAACATTGACCAGTCGATCTCGGTTGTCCGCAACAGGAGGACGGCCTTTTTTGCGCCAGCCCGCTCGGCAACTTCGCGCAGACGTTGGGAATTCGATGAATTGGGCGAACCAACGACAATCACGGCATCGGCGAGTAATGCTACTTTTTTGATCGCTTCCTGACGGTTCGTCGTGGCGTAGCAAATATCTTCCTTGTGGGGCCCGACAATCGCCGGAAAGCGCTGCCGCAGGGCATTGATGATCTCGCTGGTGTCATCGACGGAGAGTGTTGTCTGGGTCACGAAGGCGAGCGCGGTATCGTCGAGATCGGGCAGCGCAGCAACGTCGGCAATGGTTTCGACGAGCAAAACCGAACCTGCCGGCAATTGCCCGATGGTGCCGACGACTTCCGGATGGCCGGCATGACCGACGAGCAGGATTTTGCGTCCGCGCTTATGCTGGATTTCAGCTTCCCGATGCACTTTGGTGACCAACGGACAGGTGGCGTCAATCGCGAAGAAATTTCTCTGACGCGCAGCTTCCGGGACAGATTTGGGTACGCCATGGGCGGAGAAAATCACCGGCGCGTCTGTATCGGGGATTTCATCCAGTTCCTCGACGAACACAGCGCCCTTCCGTTTCAAATCATCGACAACATACCGGTTGTGCACGATCTCATGCCGGACATAGACGGGGGCACCATGAAGTTTCAACGCCTGCTCGACGGCATCGATGGCGCGAACGACGCCTGCGCAAAATCCACGGGGGGCGCATAAGAGGACGGTCAAAGGAGGTTTGGATGGTTGAATCATGAGGCGAACTGCTGCATCGTCAAAGCCTGTTTGTGAGCGGAGCTTGCGCGAAGGTCAAGCGGCGCAACAGTATCGCCTGCAGGAAAAAGAACATTGAAGCCAATCCGACAGCTTTTATTCGATATGGATGATGTGCTCTGCGCGTATCATGTCGATATCAGGATCGCGGCGCTCGCCGAGATAACTGGGAAAGCGGCTGATTCGATCAGGGCTTCGATCTGGGAAACGGATTTTCTGGAGCAATCAGACCGCGGCGCGTATTCTGCTCAGGCCTATCTTGAGGAATTCGGGCGACGGTTGGATTATCCGCTCAGTCGGGCGGAATGGGTTGCGGCGCGGAAGGCAGCGATGCCGCCTTTCCATGATGTTCTGGGACTTGTCGGGCGGGTGAAGAAAAGACTGCCCGTTGCACTCCTGACCAATAATGACCATTTGCTCGGCGACACGCTGGACGAGATTTTCCCCGATTTGATACCCCTGTTTGGCGATGCGATTTTTGTTTCGGCGCGGATTGGCGCGGCCAAGCCGGACGCCGCTTGTTTTATGCATTGCTGCACGGCGTTGAAGGTGGCAGCTACGGAGACGTTCTTTACCGATGATCTCGTTGAGAATGTGCTCGGTGCAAAAAGTGCGGGACTCATGGCGCATCATTTCGACGGGTATCAGGGCCTTGTGCAGGCGTTGGAAGCCCATGGCGTGCGAACGGATTGATCCAAAAGACCTTTTCACTCGCATTATGGCCAGTGGCAGCGTAAGAACTTCGGACATTACGCAGCCCGTCAGCAGGATTCCAGGCCATGAACGATATTGCGACTGCGGCGACTGAACGGCCGACGGAACAGGGCAAATTCACGACGGGTTCGACAATGCGACACGTCGCCGTGATGGCGGCAAGTGGCGCGGTCGGGCTGGTGTCGATCTTCGCGGTCGATCTTTTGGCGCTGCTTTATATTTCCTGGCTCGGCAATGTGAATTTCACGGCGGGCGTGGGGTATGGCACGACGGTTCTGTTTTTGTCGACATCGTTCAATGTGGGACTGATGATTGCGAGTTCGGCGCTCGTTTCGCGCGCACTCGGCGCACGAGATAAGGTGCGGGCCCGACGGCTGGCAGGTAGCACGACGGCGATCAGCCTGGTCGCCGCCAGCTTGATTGCGGTGCTGATGATGGCAGTGATGGATCCGCTGCTGACATTGCTCGGCGCGACCGGCGAGACGCATGCGGTGGCGTGGCGGTTTCTGATGATCTGTATGCCATCGAATTTTCTGCTGGCGCTGGGCATGTGTTTTTCGGGCACGTTGCGCTCGGTGGGCGATGCACGGCGGGCGATGTTTGTGACGCTCTCCGGCGGGATTGCGTCGGCAATCATCGATCCGATCCTGATTTTCGGATTGGAGCTCGGAACGGATGGCGCGGCGATTGCGGTGACGCTGTCGCGCGTTGTGTTTTGCCTTGTGGGGTATCACGGCGTCGTGCGTATTCATGATCTGATGCGGAAGCCGACTTTTCTCGAAACGGTCGAGGACCTGAAGCCGATGGTCGGCATTGCGGTTCCGGCCGTGTTGACGAATATCGCCTCGCCCGTTGCAGGTGCGTATATGACGAGCGTGCTGGCGCCTTACGGAGATGAGGCGCTTGCGGCCAATGCGATCATCAGCCGGCTCGTGCCGGTGGCGTTCGGGACGGTTTTTGCGCTTTCAGCGGCGATCGGGCCGATTTTCGGGCAGAATTTGGGCGCGCGCAACATTAAACGCGTGCGTCGGACACTGACCGACGGGCTGATATTTTCAGCGGCGAGCGTGATGGTGGCGTGGATTGTTCTTTATCTTGCGCAGGAGCAATTGATCGCCGTGTTTCATGCAACCGGACGGGCGGCTGATCTCGTGCGGTATTTCTGTGTGGTGCTGGCGGGAACGTGGATGTTCCATGGCGCGCTGTTTGTTGCCAATGCCTCGTTCAATAATCTCGGCGCGCCGGTGCTTGCGACGGTGTTCAACTGGGGTAAGGCAACGATCGGGACGGTTCCGTTCGCGATTGTGGGCGCGCAATGGGGCGGCGCGGAAGGTGCGTTTCTCGGACAGGGGATTGGCGCGATTGCGTTCGGGATTGTCGGCGTGTGGGCTGCGTATCAGGTGATCAACCGGGTCGAGCGGCGTTGGCAGGCGCCAGTCAAGGCGCAATAGAGCGGGTCTTAGTCGGACGCTATGGTGGTGGATTGCGACGCCAGATAATGGCTGGCGGAGGGAACCATCGGGATGATCGCGCCGAAAATCGCCAGAGCGAGGATCGTGATGACAACAACATGCTGGATCGCCATGCCGGCTTGCGGGGGCTGCTGGTCGAGGGTTTTGCGGTTCATCGGGGCTTCCTGCGTCTGTTGTGCAGAGCATGCGCGGAAGCGGTTAATGACGTTCTAAAATGCCGCTTTGGCGACGTGGTGATCGCTCGGCATGGTGAACGGAAGGTAACGATCCTCAGAACGTAACGGCGTCGAAGACGGGTCTGATATCCTCTTTCCAGTCACGGTTGAACTGCGTGATCAGGCGGTCAGCCTGGGTGAGGCCGGTTTCGACGATGGGTTCTAGGACGTCGAGGTAGATGGTCTCGTCGCGGCCCGACGGATCGAGGTGGCGGCGTGCGGAGAGGCCCGAGCGGGCGATGGACATGATCTCCCGAGCAATGTCTTGAAGGCCGATCCGTTTGATACGGGCCCGCAAGGCCTCACGCGGGACATCGCGGCGGAGTGTGTGGCGCTCATCCTCCGACCAATGACGGACGACATCCCATGCGGCGTTCAACGCGGTATCATCATAGAGCAGGCCGACCCAGAGTGCGGGCAAGGCGTTGAGCATATCGGCGGGGCCAGCATCGGCGCCGCGCATTTCGAGATAGCGCTTGAGGCGGACTTCGGGAAAAAGCGTCGAGAGGTGGTTGACCCAATCGGCAAGCGTGGCGCGCTCGCCGGGAAGTTTCGGGTTGGAGCCATCGAGCAAGGCGCGGAAGGACGATCCCGAGACGTCGACATAGTCATTGTTGCGCTTGACGAAATACATCGGGACGTCGAGCGCCCATTCGACGTAGCGGTCAAAGCTCATGCCGCTTTCGAAGGCGAAGGGGATCATGCCGCTGCGCTGGTTGTCGGTGTCGAGCCAGATGGCGGAGCGGCGAGATTTGAAGCCGTTCAGCTTGCCCTCGGTGAAGGGTGAATTGGCGAAGAGCGCGGTTGCGACAGGCTGGAGCGCGAGCGAGACGCGGAGCTTTTTCACCATGTCGGATTCGGAGGAGAAATCGAGGTTAACCTGCACGGTCGAAGTGCGATACATCATGTCAAGGCCGAGCTTGCCGACTTTCGGCATATAGGCGGTCATGATTTTGTAGCGCTGCTTCGGCATGACGGGGGTTTCCTCCCGCGTCCAGACAGGGCTCATGCCGAGGGGCAGGAAGCGGATGCCGAGGCGGTCGCCGATTTCGAGCACATCCTGCTGGTGGCCCGCGAGTTCGGCGGCGCCTTCATGCAAGGTTTCAAGGGGCGCGCCGGATAGTTCGAATTGTCCGCCCGGTTCGAGGGAAATCGCGCCGCCGCCTTTCGGGTCGAACAGGCCGATGAGGGCATCACGGTCCATGATCGGTTCCCAGCCGAGGCGTTCCTGCATGCCTTCGAGCAAGGCGCGGATGCCGGTTTTGCCCTCATAGGGGACGGGGGCGAGAGAACCCGGGCGGAAGGGGAATTTCTCGTGTTCGGTGCCGATGCGGAATTGCCCGAGGGGTTTGCAGCCCTCCTCAAGATAGGCGACGAGCGCATCGCGACCTTCAACGGGGGTCATATCATTCACATCACGAGCCATGGGCACTCAAAAGTCAGAAGGTGCCGAATGGGGCAACCGGGAGAGCGTGCTTACGCAGAATTGCAAGACAAGGCAATCGGAGTCACTGCCAATCTCCCAATGTCGCTTGCACTAATGCAAACGCTGCGACTGCCGCTGTATCTGCCCGGAGGATACGCGGGCCAAGTGACAGACGTATAACACGTTCGTGCCGCGAAAGGCTCGCACGTTCATCATCCGCAAAGCCACCCTCCGGGCCGATGAGAATTGCGAGCGGGCCTTTCGGGATTGATTTTAGGGTCGCCAAGGGGCTTTCGGGCTTGAGCGCCTCATCGCAGACAATCAGGGTGCGGGCGGGGTCCCAATTCGCGAGCAACGCGGAAAAGGAGATTGCGTCGCCGATTGCCGGAACATGGAGAATGCCGCATTGCTCCGCCCCTTCAATGGCGTTGGCGCGCATGCGCTCGCTGTTGATGCGGGTGACCTGTGTGTGGCGGGTAATGACCGGAATGATGCGGCTTGCTCCCATTTCGACGGCTTTCTGGACGACATAATCGAGCCTGGCCTGCTTCAACGGGGCGAACAGGAAATCAATGTCGGGCTGACCGGGTTGAGACCGGAGTTGATCGGTTATCGAGAGGGAGGCGGAGCGCTTGTCCTGACGGTTTACGGTTGCACGCCATTCGCCATCGACGCCGTTGAAGATTTTGATCGGATCGCCCGATTTAAGCCGCAAAACAGTGGTGAGATAATGCGACTGGTCCCGATCAAGCGGCACTTCGCCTGCAGGCGTCAGAGGATGGTCGATGAAGAGGCGTGGGGTGCGGTGATCAATATCAGTCAAATTACTACTCATGAGATGATTTGAGTTCAGTGTAGAATGTTTGAAGGGTGCTTCACAACCAGTCCTCAGCGAAAACATTGCTTTCTTCAGTTGATCCGGCAAGCGGCGGACTGGTATGAACAGAGATCGAGCGAATCAGGTGTTCCGATAATGGCGTTTTTCTTATCCCCTTCCAGACTTGGTCGTGCAGCCAAACCGGTATTAATCGCGCTTTTATTGAGTGCGGGAACATCGATGGCTCATGCGCAAGATGCAGCAGATCCTTGTGCAGCGCTCGGCAAACTTCTCGCCGATCGCGGCAAAGTGGTGCAGAATATTCAAGGTTTTCAGAAAAAGAAGCCTACGGCAGCGCAAGCATGTGATGCATTCACGTCGCTGTCCAAGCTCAGTACCGCCGCGATCAAGGCGACAGAACAGGACGGCGCGTGGTGCCACGTTCCCGAGAATGTGTTGCCATCGCTCGAAGGCCAGCAGGCCGATATTTCAAAAGCGCGTAGCCAAGCCTGCGGCGTTGCGGCGAATGAAAAGAAGATGCAACAACGCGCCGGTGGCGGGACAGCCAAGCAAGGGCCGCTCGGTGGCACCGGGGATATTCTCGGCGGGCCGGTAAAGCTGCCGCAAGGCGCGCTTTGAGTTGTCGGAGAGTTCGCCCGGACAGACGGTTCCTGATGCGCCGCGTGGAAATCTTGTTGACCGTTTTGCGCCCGACTGGCTGAAACCCTTTCTCAGACTCGCACGGATTGATCGACCGATCGGGTGGTGGCTGTTGCTGCTGCCGTGCTGGTGGTCTTCGGCGCTCGCGGCACTTGCGGGACACAAATCGCTCCCGGATATCGGCCATCTGATGCTCTTTCTCGTGGGTGCCATCGCGATGCGCGGGGCAGGCTCGACGTATAATGATATTGTTGACCGCGAGCTTGACCGGAAGGTTGAGAGAACGCGGTCGCGGCCCGTGGCGAGCGGTGCGGTCAGCGTGCGGGCAGCCCTCGTCTTTGCATTATTGCAAGGATTGGTCGGGTTGGCTGTGCTGCTCAGCCTGAATTCTTTCTCAGTTCTGCTCGGACTTGTCTCGCTTGTGCCCGTGGCACTTTATCCGTTCATGAAGCGGATCACGTCATGGCCGCAGGCGGTATTGGGGTTGGCGTTCTCGTGGGGTGCGCTGATGGGGTGGTCGGCAGCATTCGGCAGCCTCAGCGCCCCTGCCCTGCTGCTCTATGCGGGTGCTGTGGCGTGGACGATGGGCTATGACACGATCTATGCGATTCAGGATCTGGAGGATGATGCGGTTGCGGGAATACGGTCGACCGCGTTGCTTTTCGGTCAACGAACGCAGATGGCGGTGTCGGGGTTTTATGCTGTGACTGTGGTGTGTATCGCGCTTGCACTTCAGTATGCTGGAGCCGGACCGCTCGCCTATCTCGGTTTGATCCTGTTCGGCGGGCATCTCGCGTGGCAATGCCTCCGGATTGATATCGGGAACGGGCAAGGCGCGCTGGCATTGTTCCGTTCCAATCGCAATGCAGGGCTGATTCTTTTTGCCGGACTGATTGCCGATGGCGTGAGTCGCAACCTGATTGCAGGCTGAGGCTCAGGGGTTCACGCGCTTGAGGAAGGCTGTTTTAAGCACAAGGCCTTTAATGTTTTCAACGCGGCATTCGATTTCATCCTCGACGTCGGTGAGGCGGATGCCCTTGATTTTTGTCCCCTGTTTCAAGGTTGTATTGGTACCTTTAACCTTGAGGTCTTTGATGATGTGAACCGTGTCGCCCTCGAAAAGTTGAGTGCCATTGCAGTCGCGCACGATTATCGTTTCATCATCTGCCATTGACGCTACTCCAGTTGGGATATGTTGGGGCGACTTCTATCCGCTTATCTAGGAAACGCCTAATCGCCCCATCCCATCAGGTCAACGCGTCAGTCCCGATTGATCGCGACACTCAGTTCAGGCTTTGTGTTGATCGTCTGGAATACGACGCAATAGCGCTCGGTGAGCTTGAGCAGGG
>Ga0209033_1000596_pt1 | contig 21035 bp, 20 predicted proteins | sample LauGreFa1BDMLBDN_2_FD_188218 | JGI IMG/M metagenome (GOLD analysis project Ga0209033, IMG submission 188218) | Freshwater lake microbial communities from Lake Michigan, USA - Fa13.BD.MLB.DN (SPAdes) (version 2) | ecosystem: Environmental > Aquatic > Freshwater > Lake | place: Lake Michigan, USA...
TACATCACGCTTGAGGATGACCCGCGTGGAAGCCTTCGAGTCCATCTTGACGAGCGATTTCTCACCCGTGTGCGCGGAGAGATTGCGAAGGGACTGGGACTGAAGGAGGCAACTGAGGCAATTGGGTTCAAGGCAGAGGTCGAGCCGAGGCAGGAGGTGACGGTTCCGGTTGCCGCACCGCCAGAGGTCAAGGAGGTCAAGGTCAAGGTGGTAAAGCCAAAGCTCACGAAGGAGCAGAAGGAGGCCGAAAAGGCAGCCAAGGAGGCGGAGAAGAAGGCCAAGTCAGATGCAATGGTCGAGGAGGTGACAGAGAAGATGGCGGCAATGTCTGTGGATCCACCGCCAAAGAAGAAGGCACCGGCTAAGCCAAAGTTTGTGGGGAATCTTGAGAAGATGAATGCCACAAACGAGAAGCTGTGGAAGAAGGTCGCTGCGGAGAAGAAGGTAGAGTTGAACGATGATCTCAAGAAGCAGTTCTTGGCACAGATCAACGCCCTGGACAATACAGTGTACAATGCAAAGAAGCTCGAGGTTCACATGAACGAGTTCTTCACACCAAAGGAACCGGCAGTGAGGACGGAGCCTCTCGAGATGACCGAGACCGAGTTTAAGGGGAAGACGTATTACGTCACAGACGACGGAGATGTCTACGACCCTATCACTCAGGAGGATGGGTCAGTTGTCGATAAGCGCGTCGGAAAGGTGGGACAGCTGTACTTCAGCGAGATGGAGATGCCGGCGTAAAGTGGAGTAGACCCAAAAAAACAAAAATTAATAAATAGAGATTCAAATTTTTTACATCATTGTATGGCAGTTTGGACAGGGCTTTTTGCATAGCTTCTGCAAACAGTTGAGTGCGGTCACCACGTCAGGAGCACGAGGTCCCATAAACGGTCCTGCCAAAGGATTCACCTGGGGGAATGTTCGGTTGTCGCGAGCATTTTGAGCCGCATTGGCGTCTACAGAAATACGCAGCTGCCCAGTGTACGCTCCGGCACCCGATTGAGGATTTACAAAGTAAGGAATGATGGTGTTGAATGTCACGCGAAAGGACACTGCAGAGCTGTTCGCCGTTTTTGCATACAAGGTAACCGCGGAACTCGTATTGCTCGGAGATGTCCCGGATAAAGAAGCAGACACGCCTGTCGGACTCAAATCAAATCGAAATCCAATCGGAAGGTTCGGGGCGTAATAAAAGATAAAACTTGCTGACCCAGTGGCAACAACTGGAAATGTGTAAGGCACGTACTGATAAAGAACAAAGGTAGGCTGAGATGGTTGTGTGAACGTCAGAGGACCCGGTGGGATAAAGACTGTTCCGACCGAAGGATTGCTACTCGTTATTGTTGTCGACAGAATGCGAGAGAACAAGGGAGTTCCAGTACTAAGAAACTGTATGGTTCCCGTAAGAGCACCAAGGGAAACCGCCTGCGTTGGCCAAGGAGTGGCATCCAATGACAGAATCGTTGACTGATTCGACCCACCCACAACCCGGCTTCCTGCGATCGTCCACGCATTTCCATTAAAAGCGATACCGCTCCATAGAACGTCGGGATCTACCGTATATTGCGCCCAGTTGCTCAGGGTTGGTGAATAAGCAATCATGTTTGACCCATTTGAATCAAGACCACACGTCACCCACGTATTGGCTGCATACAGGATATCATACAGAACGACGTTCGACCCTGACATAAAAGACGGAACGGATGGCGATGTCCAGTTTGAACCATTGTCCGTACTGTAGCTAATGGGTCCTCCTGCTGTAGCCTCGCGTCCAACTGCGACAATCGTGGTGTTGCTTGTGGCAAATCGAAGAACGCGCCTCATTGTCGGCAATGTACTTGCAGGTGCCCACACCATGGAGGGGTCTGTAACGAGCACGCTGTATGAGTTTGGATCCCCGAGGTTTGAAGTCTGACCAAGTACATATCGTCCACCGATATAGCTGAGTGTTGTGTCGCTGCCGGGATTCAGGATATTAGAAATATTACTAGAAACCGTCCATGGTCCCGTACCGGTGCGCATAAACACTCGAGCGTCAGCAGGAGGAGACCCTGCTGCCTGAAGTGCCACCCAGTGTCCAGCTCCATCGCTGGCTATGTTTAAGTATCGTCCGGTGTAAGGTGTGCCAACCGCCGTCTGTGGATCTGTCGATGTCCAGTCAACGGCATTTGTTGTTGGATTGTACACCCCATCGTATATATTTGAAACATTCATCGCCATAAAGGTACCCTGGTTCTGAGCCAGATCTGGATAGCGGTGTCCATCGGCCACAAAGCCACTGTTTGGCAGACCACCCGACCACACTTGACTGTTCACTTGTTGGGTACCGGTCGAGGTTGCAGTAAAGACATAGTCCGTTGTCGTACCCACATACCCGTCGTTACTGATCGTTCCGACACCTGCATTTGTATACCCAGCAATCAACAGCGGAATGGATGGATTGGTGAACGTAATGATGATAGGGCTTGTACTTGTCACTCCCGACGAAGCCGCACTCGCGGTAATAGCATATGTCGGAAACACCGGACCCTGTGTGAAATCACCTGATAAGAAGCCAGCAGATGTCAGTGCAAGAACCGGAGACGGGAACTCTGCAGGATAGCTCGTAATCGAATAGACAGGATTGACGACACTGTCCGTCGCATATTGAAGAGTCTGAAACTGGACATTCGAAAAGAGTGGCGTGACTGTATTGCTCGCATCCACTTGCAGAATCAAGAGGTTATCGGGTTGTATGGTGTAGGTGTAAGGGGCAGACGTGATCGTCGAGTACCCGGTTGTTGCAATGACCGTAAAGGTGCCTCCTACCCCAACCGTCGTTGTTCCTGATAAAATCCCTCCCGCACTCAGAAACAATCCGGCCGGAAGATTCGTCGAGGAATAGGATTGAATGGGGCGATCACTCAATGTTGAAACCATCACAAACTGAAAGGAAGTGATTGGGCGATTCTGGAAATATGCAGGTGCGTAGGTGGGGAAGACAAACTGATCGGCAAGAATCGTAAGATTTATCGTTGTTGTCGCAACAGTTCCAAGCGAATCGGTTGCCGACACAACCAGCGATGTCAATGCCAGGGGTGAAGTTGGAATTCCCGTTAATGCCCCCGTTGACGGATTCAATGCAAGACCATACAGTGAAAGATCAATCGAAGATGAATAGACAATAGGAGTTGCATTTGCAGTCGAGGTTGCGACAAACTGAATCGGCGTTGTGTAATATCCCGTCTTTGCATTCGTCAGATCACGGGATACGATAAACTGAACATTGCTCCCCGGAGTGGGAGTTACACCGCCAAATGTAACAATATCGGGATTCACGGGCAATGCAAGACTTACCGATCGCGATGTTCCATTGGAGTTTGTTGCCGTAAATGTGTAGCTAGATGCAAGATCAACCACTGTCGGCGTTCCTGACAACCGATAGTTAGAACTTGTAATTGACACCAGGGAAAGACCGGGTGGCAGAGAACTTGCAGTTACATTTGAAATCGTTGAACTCGAAAAGAAGCTACCTGCGGTAATCACGACGTCGCCTGAACCAAGAGGCTTTGTCTGATAAAGTGGAACTGGATTCGAGGCAGTAATCAACACCGTTTCAGCAAATGAAAAATCAATGAGAGAAAACCCGGATGTTTGCCTTCCCGTCTGATCAGTTTGATATCCCGTTAGGCGGGTTTGATACACGTTTCCACCCGATGTCGACTGCGAAGTTGCAAAGGCAAGAGACGGCGTCCCTACGATCACAATGGTGAGCGCGGGATCGGGTGGGATTCCGGACCCGGGAAAAGGTGATCCGCTAATGTCCTCAAAGGAAAAGCCGTCGGGGAGTCCAGACGAGGTGTAGCGGAAGTCGTTTGAATAAATGGTCTCGGGTTGAATCGCAGTAAAGGTAACCGGTGTGATTGCAGTTCCAACCACAAGACCAGACTGCGTTGCCGTCGAAGGAGAGACGCGCACAATCTGGGGATTCACCTTGAGCGACACGGTTGTTGTCACGATTTTTCCATTGGTAGAGTTGCTTCCGATAACTTGATAGTTCGACTGTGCTATTTGAAGAACAGGCTTTCCTTGAATAAACCAGCTAGTGGATGATCCTCCAAAGCTCAACCCAGTTGGCAGGGACGGGACACTCAACACTGTGGTGAGTGGAATAGGAGCAGTGAATACAATGTTCGATCCAAATGTATTGCTAATGTTCTCGTATTGAAACAGCTGAAAGTTCTGATTCGCAGCAGGAGGAAAGAACCGACCGGGTCCAACACTTACACTGGTCGTTAAAGACGTCCCATCTGCAGCTCGGATCACAAGCGACAGTGCAGATGCGTAGCTTGTCTGGAACGTACCGGCGAATACAACGGAGGGTCCAACGATAGAGCAAAATGCTTGAAGTTCAGATGAAGATGTGGTGAACTGTAAGACTGAGGACGTTGAATGGGTAAAGGTATATGAAAATGGCTCGTACTTATACAAGCTAAGTGCAGTCCCCGAAATCGGAGGAACCACCGCGATTGACATTACTTACTACTTAGATTTGGGAGGAGCTGGTTTAACTGGCTTCTTTGTGATTACGGCGCCATGCGTGAATCTCTTCAACCTCAGCACGGCGTTTCGCATGCCATGCTTTCATTCGATCTGATTGAGACAAACCGGATGGTATCGCAGACGATGTCGCAGATGGCGGTGCTGGTTTAACTGACTTCTTTTTAATCTTGGGGCGCTCAGCAGCAACAATACGCGGGCGTTCAATCGCGGGTGGCTCGGGACGTGTAATCTCCGTAAACTGAACTGAAGCCATCTCCATCGATAGGTCCCGGTAGACCATATCCAGTTTGAGCTTCACGAGGCTTGAGCTGACGTCCATACTCTTCCATGCGAACATTTCGTGTTGCCGACAACCACGGGATGGGTTCAAACGGTATACGCTTGGTCTCGGCTTCTTCTTGAGCGGTTGCGTGATACTGAATATACAAAAAGGTCCCAAATCCTGCAGCAACAAGTACAAGCATCACGATGTTCATCATCCACGAAGATGCTTGGACAAGATCATGTTTACGTTCGATTAGGTTTGATTCAATCCGGCTTAACGTGAAGGAGTCGACCAAGCCGCGGGCGAAGGAGCCTGCGACGTTGGAGCCTGCGACGTTGGAGGAGCCTGCGACGTGCATTGTTCTGTAGCAGGAGTCCATTGCGCGCCAAGAAACGACAGGGTTTCCCGGGACCACGGATTTGTCAAGCATTCACAGACTCGGATTTTTTCGGGATAGACAAAGACATATCGTTGTAGGTCATAGACTTGGCGGCGTGTCCAGTTTTTAGTGCAGATTGTGTGAACTCCCTCTTGGTAGCGAAGAAGAGTGTAATCCATTACGCAGAAGAGTGGAGGCTGTGTGTATACGGGTTGTTTTTGAAAGCGTCAAGCAAACCCGGTTGGTCGTTGCGGCTGGTGTACACATCCTGCTTGAGCGGCTCCACATAGCGTTGAGATCCCTGCTGGGCAGCCGATGGTGCCTGTCCTCCGAACGTCATCAGAGGAGCCTCGAAGCCACGGGTATTGTTGTGAAGAGACTCGTCGCGATGAGTCTGCACATTGTAGGACTGCGGTCCAGCCTGGATGGCCACTCCACCCACGGGTCCAGCCGGAGGGGCGCGTCCTTCGACCGTCAGCTTCATGAACTCCTGGAAGGGCTCCGTAAATGCACGGATGTACGTCATGCCACCGGCAGCGGCGGTGGTTGCGGGATTGGCATTGAGCATTCCCATCGACTCGCGGTTCTGGAGCTTCATCAACTGCTCGGGGTACAGCGAGTTCGCCACCTGCTGACCTTGGGTTGTATTGACGTGATCCAGGGAACCATCGGCACCTGTGAGCACCTGGAAACGATCGGGCTTGTTCTTCTTGACCGGAGCCTGCAGACCCATCTCGGTGATGTAGAACTTACCCGGTGTCGGATCCGAGGTGTAGGTGACCTTCGGCTTGTTGAGAACACGCAGCTCATCCGTCGTCTTGGGTATCGCATACTCGCGAATCGCATCCTGCTGGTATCCACCAGACGGCTTGTTCGTGTAGCCATCGTTCACGCCCGGACCAACCTGGATCTGATCAACGGGGAATACGTTCTTCATTGCCAGCGACGTTACCTGACGCTCCTGCTCCCATTCGGTCTCTACAGGTGTCTTCCACGGGCGACCACCACCCGCCTCGGGCTTGAAGAAGGCGGGGGCTTCCTCCTTGTGATGGAAGGTGTGCTTGCCCTTGCCAGTGTACAGATCCAGAACTCCATCGGTTGCACCCGAGTACATGGACTGAGTCTGTCTGCCACCGAAGAAGGGAACCATGTTTCCGTGCCCGGTCGGTGCCTGGAGGATGGTGACAATATCCGTAGCAGACTGCTCCTCCGGGTTTACAAAGGTCTCCATTGGATCAATCATCTTCACTGTTTCCCCATTGACTTTCTTGACGGGTTGAGTGGAAAGGGCTAAGCCGAGGGCGGCTAAGCCAACAAGCATTGCAACCTCCATTTGTGTATCACCCAAGACAAAATGGATATTGGTCCAACCAGAGAAAGAACCCCATACCAAATGCCGACTACGACTCGCTCTACCAAGCGTGCGACCCCGCTCCCTGCCCGCAACAACAAGAAGTGGACTGTGACAGAGGATCGACAGCTGATTCGGATGTGCCGTCATGAGGACAACAGTGTGAGTGAGATGGCAGATCGTCTGAATCGGACACCTGAGGCGATTCGCTATCGCCTTCTCAAGATCTTTGCAGCTCACATGGAGGGTCGTGAGCCGACAGATGAGAACATTCAGGACGTTTCGGACTGGTTGGTGAAGCCTGGCAACTAGGACCACTCGCCGATTCGAGTATGATTTGTAAGCCGCGATTGTTCGTTTGTAGGAAACGATACCACCGCGTGCGACTGGGGCTTGAACAATAACCAATGAAATGCATGACTAGTTTCTTTCCCTGACTTCTCCACCGACACCTCCGTAGGTGTCTTCATTTTTTCCTTGTCAAACTTTGGAGTGGGTACGATCGTCGCTGAAAGCCTTGGATCCATTAAAATATGACGTCAAAATAATGTTGTGGTTCCTGATCGGGATTGTCACAGTCTTATTTGTATACTCCTATGTGAGTCGCGAACACTTCTTGTCAGCCTTTGGGTACGAGATTTTGAATCTATCCCTGTTTGGTGACAATACCTGCAAGCCAGACAAGGAGAACGATGCGGGACTATGCTACACAAAGTGTAAAGCTGGATACCACGGAGTCGGACCTGTTTGTTGGGCGGACACAGAGAACATTGGTATCGGAACAGTGATCGGTCTTGAAGACTGTCCTACAGGATGGTTCACGGAGGGACTGACGTGTCGTGAGCCGATTACAGGTGGTGGATGCACGACCAAGTGCGATGGTAACTGGGATGCGTCTGCAGGCGGTTTTTGTAAAACCCGCTGCGAACCCATTGTTGGAGGTCGTGTGAAAGGTCGGTTAGATAATGGTGGAAAATGCCCTGGACCCCAGGGCGGAGACAAGCCTGACCGCGTGGATGGAATGTGCTACGGAAAGTGTCCTGCATCGAAACCTCAGCACGTACCCGGTATGCCATATTTATGCTATGTAGGTGGCGACCTGTCATACCCTCGCGGAGTTGGTAAGATTCCAAATATGGTCCGTGTTGCTGGAAAGTATGCCTTCCTGGGAGGAACGGATTAACTACCACCCTGAGCGCCATGTCTCGCCCTGCTCTCCACGAGCGGTCTGGAAATCACGATCATTGACGTTTCCTTCATTGTAGTCCACGTGCCACGCAGCCTGGGTTCTTCCTGAAGGTGTGAACGAGACCGGATTATTCGTTCCGTCCTTTTGGAACTTGATGGATCCTCCGGGCGTATCTCTGATATTCCAAGTTCCGATCTTGAGACTGTCAAGTGTAAGATTCCTGGGGATCTGTGCTGGGTCACCAGCCGGTCCCACATCACCCTTGGGTCCGGGGGGTCCGGGGAGTCCGCCGGGTCCAGCGGGTCCATCAAATCCACGCGGTCCGGCAACTCCGGGTACTCCCTGAATTCCTTGATCTCCCTTTTCTCCGGGGTCACCCTTGTTTCCCTTCGGTCCTATAACGCCGACTGCAGATCCAGCTGTTCCGGGAGGACCCTGAGCACCTGTATCGCCCTTGTCTCCCTTGTCGCCTTTGATTCCTTGGGCACCTTGTTGTCCGGGCGGACCAACGCCACCAATCGTTCCCGCCGGTCCAGGAGAACCGGGAGGTCCGAGAGGTCCAGCGGGTCCGGCGGGTCCAGGGGGTCCGGGAACTGTACTTGCAGCGCCAACCGGTCCAGGGGGTCCGGGCGGACCAACCGCACCGACCAAACCATAGGGAGCTGAGTTCGTAGCTTGAGATCCAGTCGGCGCCTCAGTAAATGTGGGGTCTCCGGCATACTCCGTGAAGTTCTCAACATTCGACTGACGGAACTGAGATCCGTAGTTTGAGTCATAGCCAGACCACACATTGCGCGAATACGGATTGAGGGTGAGGGTGCTCAGCATTCTCCTGAACTTTGCCACTGCCGCATTGAAGGCAGTCGGATCCGTTCCCGGAAGGGGTGCTGGAAGCCTTGCCGTTCCAGCGGGCTTGAATCCAAAGCAGTTGACACCGAACTTGGTGTTCGGATCAAAGTATCCACCGTTCACGCCCGGACGACCACATCCTGTGCGCTTTGCCGTGTCGGGTTCGGCTTGAAGGGCATTCCACGTTGCCTTCTGTGTAGGGTACAGGGCAAATCCACCCTGCGACCATCCGTATCCACACCATTCGCCGCCATTGTTGTATGTATCAATGATCTGCTCAAGGGTGGCAAGCTCAGCACCGTAGGCGGCGCAGACTGCCGGAGCATCTGCATATGTAAACTGCGAATCACTGACGTGAAAAACCTCGCTTCCGACCATCGGTCCTGTCCCGGTGGTGGCGTCTGCAGGATCCGGGGCCGCGGCGGCGGGCTCTTCTTTTTTGGCAATCATCACCGACGAGTAGTTGCTGAGGTCGATGAACTCGTAGTACCAGAGGACCAAAGTAATCATTGCAATTGAAATCCAGAGCACGAGAACAGCAAGCACAGACCCAGTTGAAAAAAGAACAAACAGTGTAAGAACTCCGACGAATCCGGCAGCGATTGCCAGGACTACTTCAATAGAAGGCATCTCTTATTACTAGTTGAGGCGATAATACATTAGCAGCCGCATCGTATCTGCCATTGGAAACTGCTGGGGGCTGTGGGTTGTTACATGGTCGTCGTTGTAGCAAACCCAGTTCTTCCCAGGCGGCATGTCGCGTCCATATGTCCACCAGTGTCCTCCGTCGTAGCATACCACGGCGAACAGCGCATAGTCAATCTTGTTCAGCGTCAGGATACTCGAATACGTAACTGTTGATCGCAAGGAGGTCACGTGAAAGGTTAGGATCTGTGGAAATCCAGCCAAGAGAAACTGCTTGCTACATCCGAGCTTTCCACACTTCTCGCACTTCCAGTCGAGGACATCGTAGGGCTGTGCCGCAGCAACAATCGCCTCTGAAACCGACTGCTTAGGCTTTGTAGGGACAATCGGAAACTCAATCATAGAGTCGCGCTTTCCGTCAGTATACGAACAGTTCTTGCACTTCAGCCGGTTCTCAATCTTGAATCGGAAGAGCTTGTCAAGAAACGGCACCTTGTCGCAAAGGAACTCGAGGAGCTCATGCGAATCTCCAATCCCCTCTCCCGCTGGCATGAGCGTTGTATTGACACACGTGTAGAAGTCCTTGAGTCCCATGGATCCGGAGGAGTCCCAGATGTTGTAGAGACAGACTTCGACAGGGTTTGTTTCATCGTGCTTTCCATCGTTGAAGCGCTGTTGTAGGTCGGGGATTCGGAAGATCGCCTGGAGCGCCGCGTTTACCCAGCACGATCCTCGCTGGTTACGTAGCCCGAACGACTTCATTACTAGTGTTGTAGACTCCATGTTTACCGTAGGAACGCCGAGAAGTCAGCTAAGTACGGAACTGGTTCCGTTTTGGATGATCCTATACTCGGCGTAAACTCCTGATTTGGATCGAGAATCAGGTCACGATCGCCTGGCACTCGGGACGAGCCAAAGAACCGACTACTCGGATCCGACCCAGTACCCGATGCACCGGGGAGTATTCCCGATTTGACCAGGCTTGTGTGTTGAGAAACAGGAGCAATTCCAGCTCCCTCTACCATTACAGACTCCTTCGGCTCAGGTCCGAGGAGCGTGGGATAATCACGCTTGCTTCTTCCAGTCGCACCAAACCCAGCATTGTCCCCAAGACCAGCAAAAGCAGGTCCCCAGATATTGCCATTGTTCGGTCCCGAGTTAGGTATGTATGTTGTCGACGATCCGCCCGTGCTGTTCCCCGCCGCGTCTCCGGTCCCGGTTCCGGTTCCACTCCCGGTTCCGGTCCCAGCCGCAGCCGCAGCTGTCTGGCATTCAGCCGAGACATCAACCCATTCCTTTGAGTGAATTTCAGCCAAGCATGCCGGGGTTATTCCTATTCCAGCATCAGACGCCGCGAGAAGGGCGGCATACCCGGATTCCGTGGACGCGGCGGCGGCCTGTCTTGCTGCCTCCTGTGCTGCCTCTTCTGCTGCAGCCGATGCGTATTCTCCAAGAAGACGTCCATTTGGACCGCCGTGCGGCTGGAGAACAAAGTACTTTTCCAAAAGTGTCTTCACATCTGCCTTGTTGTCCCTCAGGAATCCAGACGTTGCATTGGCTGTCAAGAATGTGTTTACATTCGCCTCCGTCAGTGGAACCGTAGCAGGTTTGTAGACACTCGAAAAAAACCTACTCATTACGTTTGAGATTTTTCCATCAACCAATTTTTTCTGGTATGCCAACTTCTCACTTGCAGACGCGGAAGAATGGGGTTTCACTGCAGAGTTCGCAGTCTCAAGTGCCCTCACAAGAGTTGCCGGCATCAAGTTCACAATCTTTGCATAGTCCGAATCTCCGTATGGAGGACCTTTGATGTCTGCATTGGGCTCAAAGCCTTCACGGGCTGTCCAAAGAAAAAGGAGAACTACGACAAGTGACAGTAGAATCAAAGTCCACTTCTTCATTACACTCTTGCCGGGAGGAAAAATACGATCACGACTGCAAGAACTGAGAACCCCGCGAGCGCAAGAGACCCAATCACAATCCAGTTTGTTCCCGGTTCTGTCGTCTTTTCAGTTGTGGTTGTTCCGGCCGCAGGAGGTGGGGTTGCGGGTGTCTGAGGTCGCACGCCTCCGCCAAAGACAGAGTTCAAGATATCTCCGTACCCAGACTGCGCAGCACCATTCTGTCCTTGGAGGAAGTATCGCTTCAGAAACTCACGAACACTTGAAATGTTTGCCTTCACCCACGGGTCGGTCTGCTTTTCTAAGAACTTGTTGACGGCTGCAGTATCAATCGTTACGGTTGCAGGCTTGTACACCTCCCAGTAGAAGTTACTCATTACCTGTGCGACCGGGCTGTTGTTTGTTCCGTCTCCGTATACGAGCTTTACTTCTTCCATGTCGCTCAGCGTTGTTGAGGTAACACCCATCTTTATCTTGATACTTTTCAGCATCTCCGGAGTCATCAGATTGATGAGAACCTGCGCCTTTGCACTGGTGTTTCCATAGGGCGGACCACGAACCGTTGCAGTGTCTTCAAAGCTTTCGCGGGCTGTCCACAGAAACAAGATCACTGCACCGACAGCTAATGCGGGAACAAGCCACTTGCGTTTCATTACATACTTACAAGACGTTTTCTTCACATCCCGGTGTCTTTGTTTCTGAGCAGACATCGTAGAACTGAGTATTTGTTTTTCCAGCACTTTCGTAGTCGACTTCACCTGTTCTACGTGGCTTTCCTTGTTGGATCAGCGGCGCATAATATCCTTCAGGCACAGGACCACCTTGGCGAGAATCAGCAGGTCTGTAGCCTGCTTCGAGGCGGTCAAAAACTTGATCACGTCCCATCGAAGGTTCAAGGTTCTTGGTGGGAGTGAAGTTGATCTGCTCTTGTTCCCTTGCAGCAGCGGTCTGTCCCGCATCGAGATGGAATGCATCTGCAATGATCAGACGAAGTGCAGCCGTGTCGACTGGGAGACCCCTCACATCGGATCCCTCCAAAAAGGTTTCTAGCTGTGCAACGGTAGGCTTCAACGGAGAAGGTACGTAGACCTTGTCATAGAAGGCTCGAAGAACCTTGATGTAGTCATCATCGTTGGCGCCAATCGGAGCTTGAGCATCGATCTTGCTTTTCCACACACCACTCTCTAACGTAGGACGTGTCACGCTACTGGCAACACCTGCGCTGCCGACACCGTACTTTGCAGACCCCGTCGTTGATGAGGTAAACTCAGCGTCTACAAATGACTCTTTGAACGTCATTCCTGCAAGGATCAAGAAAAGGAGGAGTGCGATCCACTCAATCATTATTACTGAACAACACAAAACCCAGACTCCTTGGGCGGGGCGGCGGGTTGTGTAGGTGGACGAGCACTCCGATCATCAGATGCATAGTCAAGCTTGTACAATCCTTGGGCAATCGCCTTGTCAGAGGACTCAACGCCCAGCCAGGAAGACTGCATTGCGTCATACTTTGCCTGGGTTACGGGATCGCGCGGTGCAAACTGTTTGAATCCAGTTGCAGGGGTGTGAACGGCAAGAGAACGCGTATACTCGGCATACTGCGACAATGTCCGAGCATCGTTTGGTTTTACAAACTGGGTCGTCTTCAGGTCCGCAAGTGAAGTCATTTTTGTCACTTCCTTATATAAATGACTACAACAGTTCTACGTGGCGGCGACAAGAAAGGGGAAGCCAAGAAGCTTCTTAAAAAGCGTCCTCTCCTTGTGTTGTTCTTTATGGATGGTTGCCCTCATTGTGATGCAAATAAGCCTGCATGGGAGGAAGCAAAGAAGAATGCAGGTGTGCCGACGGCGGAGATTGAAGCGTCAGCCACGCCCGAGGATGAAGCAAGCGGATTCCCGACCATGAAGTTCAAGAGTGAAAAGGGTACAAAGGAGATCTCGGGACAAAAAGAGTCGGGTGATGACATCTTAGAGGAGCTTGGGGTCCCGAAGAAATCAACGGGTGGCAGACGACGACGCCTGCGTTCCCGTCGGCGCATCAATCGACGTGGTGGACGGCATTCCAGGAACCGTACCCTTCGCAGCTACGTAACCTTCTGAGAGGAGCTTGTCGGCACGCTGTCCCTTGCCCATGAACTTCAGGAGTCCGGCGTGATCATCCGTCACGACCGTGTGAAAGTTGCGCTGAGCCTGAACCATCTGGAACACGTCCGACGTATCCATGTAGATATTCGAGGTCTTGGCAAAGGCTGCATTCACTTCATCACGAACATCCTTGCGGGTCACATCCGCAGCCGGCGGCAGCATAGGATTATCCAAAATATCAGTCAGATGAGGATTCATAAACGGGTTATCATCTGAAGGGTGGGTCTGTGCAGTCCCCTTGTATCCAGAGACAACAAGACCATTGCCGAATCCCTCAACAATCTTCCGGGCGGTCGGAAACATTGAGTTCAGAGCGATTGTAACTCCCATGACCAGCGGCACGATGAGAAGGTAGATTGGGCGCATGCTCGACAGAAACAGGAGGGCGGCAAGGTAAACAGAAAAGCGGACAACTGCATTCAGTGCAGACGACACGGGCATATCTGCTGTTGGAACAAACGTGTACCAGGTATCCTGGGTAAACAGGACATTTGGTTCAGAATACCAGAAGGGTTCTGTAGACATCTCTCTTATCTTCACTTGCGAGACTTTTCACCAAGCTTTCTGTGTAGACGAGCCAGCATGCGTGCACGACGAGCCTCCGGGGAGTTTGAAAGAATCTCGCGCGACGTGTTTCCGGTTGCCGGCTGCTCACGTTGTCCAACAACCATCTCATTCATATACTTGCCAAAGGTGGAGGTCATCTTGGCACGAAGGACCTCAATCTCACGAATAAGCTCTTGCTGGTTAATCTTGCCCGTCTGGATGCGCTCCTTCAGGTGCTCCTGGGCACGCTCGATAATCGTCTTGAGGGCATCCGAGTCCTGGGGGTTCTGCATCAGGCGAATCAGCTCGTCGGGATCCTCGAGGTTGATGTCCAGATCCTCAAACTTGATTGACTGCATCAGATCGCCGATGATGGATGCAAGCTTGGTGTTCATCAAGAGATCAAGGATCTCCTTGAGCGAGTTTTGGGTGTCCTCGTCCTCCAGGATCTTGGAGACTTCATCCTGACGGTTACCGGGAATCGCACTCTTGATCTGCTCAAAGATTGCACCAAACTTCTCCTTGGGATCCCCGTGGAGCACGGCATACATCAGCGCCATCCGGAGCTTCTGCCACGCCTCGTCTTTGCCATCCCACTTCACCTTGATGCCAGGGAACAGCTCGGGCGCCTCTTCGTCTGTGAACAGGGTATTGTCCTTCTTGACAATCTTCATCAAATGGGGAAGGAGTTCCTTCTCAATGTGAACAAACAGCTCATCTGATGCCTTGGGAAACTTAGTATTCGGCATCCGCTCCTTGAAGTACTGAAGGAGTGTCCTCAAGTGTTCCATTTATTAGAGTAGTAGAGTAGTCTTGTAAGCAATTATAACTTGAAAAAATACAGAAATCAATGCAGTCAAAAGAAAAAGCATTGTTCCTGCTTCAAAGCCGTCCACGTCATCCAGATCAAGCACCATTGCTTGATTTCAGGTCTACCGTTTAAGCGGCGCGGTTCTTACCACGAGACGCAAACTCGGAACGCTGGGTCTCCGTCAGACACACGTAGCCAAGATCACCCGAGAACGGCGACCCGTAGCACTCGGGACCCTGCTTGTTATTCGCAAACACGTGGAGAGGCGTATCGTCAGTCTGGTCGTAGGGGTGCTCAGGTGACGGCAGAGGTTCCGTTCCGATCATCGGTGAGCCACCCGAGAAGCCCCTCACAGTTTCAGTCGCCAGCGGCATACCCTTCTCCCGCTGCATAAACTTCTCCTTTACTGCGGGTTCGGCAGATAACAGTGTAGAGTTGACAAAAAGACCGGCGAGCAAGGCGGCAACAAAAAACGCAAGGACGGCTGTTGTTCTCTTCATACTTGTGTTTGTGGTGAGAAAAAGAAGACAGCCTGTCTAAAACGGATCTGTAAGGACATAAGAAATTGACATCACTGAGACGATGGAGCCCAACTACCAAAAGATGTACCTCGCCGACCTCAAGCTTCTTGCAAAGACCCGCCGTATCAAGATGTACTACGTAAAGACGAAGGAGGAGCTGATTGCCCTCTTGACTATGAAGGAGTTACCCGAGGCAATGCGGGTTGAGAAGATGACGATTCACCAGCTTCGTGCCGAGGCAAAGAAGAGGAACATCGCTGGATTGTGGACTCTCCGCCGAGGGGCTCTTGTTGATCTTCTATTTCCGCAGAGCCAGAATGTCAACGAGACTGCCCCTCACCAGTATGAGCAGGATGAGAGCGAGGCAAACAAACATCATCAGCCAGAGGAGCATGACACCGAAGAGGTAGGGGTAAAGAATGTGTAGAACCCTTCCAATCATAGGACGAAGAATCGCCGACTCAATAGATGCCTGGACATCCGCCGCCTTCAATTTTTCTAATACATCCTGGATGAGTGGGTCCAAAAACTTCGTCATCGCGAAATTTGTCTTTCCGTCAGTATAAACATAGAATGAAGCTCACGCAACCGAAACTGATCCGCCTGGGCATGGTGCTTGCCGGAGTTGTTGTGCTGTACACTCTTTTTACATCGTACTCTGGGTCTAAGGGATCGCTCCTGGATCGCGCCGAGGAGCTGGGTGGACTGGGCTCCACTGCCCCGATGTCGGAAACGGGTCCGTCGATGGGTCTTCCCCGCGGACTGGGAGGTAACGCCGCCTCCGCCGAGGGACTGCAGGGACGCACACCGGCATCCCAGCAGACGTACCAGGAGACCACCCTGAACTCGGATGAGCTGCTCCCCAAGGGACAGATGGGTGCCTCGTGGGCCGCTGTGAACCCGGCGAGTGGCGAGGACCTCAAGGGACAGAACTTCCTGCAGTCGGGCTACCACTCGAACATCAATGTGATTGGTATTGCGCAGACGAACCGGAACCCGACGTACGACATCCGCACGGAGGTGCCCAACCCCCAGGGCAAGGTTGGTCCGTTCCTGAACACGACCATCGACCCCGACCCTTTCAAGAGCACGCGTGGACTGGAGGGACTTACGGCTTAAATCTCAGGGTTAAGTAATGTTCCAAGTCGCCGCCGCAGGATTGACGGCAGCGGTTGCCTTATCGTATTTTTCGGGACCGCGCAACACTGTCCCAACAACAGGACCCGACGGGAAGACATATGAAATACAAAATCTACCCAACAAAGAGGAGGCAGTGAATAAGATGGCAAAGATCTGTGCAAACCTTACGAAACTCCGTGACTCGTATGCCTCGGAACCAGCACTCGCCGCCGATCCGCCCGTCGCACGGTTCCTTGCTCGGTATCACCCAGACTGTTTTGTAGAGAACGACATGACATCGGGAGATACGTCCTACTCGGAGAACAAGGGACAGAAGATTGTTGTGTGTCTGCGCGACAAGACGAAGCCACCGGAGTTTCCGTTGATTGATGAGAACACGGTGATGTTTGTGATGCTCCACGAGATGGCGCACTTGATGACGGAAACAATCGGTCACACGCAAGAGTTCTGGCTTAACTTCAAACGTATTCTTCACGATGCTGTCAAGATTGGAATCTATACATCTGTTAACTATGCACAAAAACCGACTCCGTATTGTGGAATGACAATCACGGATAATCCTATCTAACCACACTATAATGGAGTTGCCCCTTGCCGGCTCGTCAACAATGGTTTCGTTCTTCCCAGACGACACGATTGATACTGTCAGGCAACAAATCGCCGTTATTAAATCAACGCATCCCGATCGGCTGTTTATTGAGGTCGAAGTTGAGTTAGCGCAAAACTACTATTCATCCAATCCGAAAAGATGGATGGATCTATTCGTCCGATTGTCGCACGGAAAGAACCTGATCAAGAAAGACATCTTCGAAGCCTATGTCTCTCAGATTCGTCTGGGGACCGGAGTTGAAGCGCGCGATGTAAGTCGGGAGGACTGGAAGGCAGTGGAACCCTTCTTGCAACCACTGTATCAGCCAGATGCTGACTTTAAGGAGTGGCGAATCCTAGGTGTGTCCGAAGAACGCTCGATGGTTCTCCCCACCCCTCCGATTGACACCGACTTGAAGGAAGCCTTTCGTCCTACCCCTCTCCGTCAACGACTCTTTGACACCGTTCATCGCGAAACGGCACTCGAGTTCAGAGCAACCGAACTTGATGAAGACGGTACATCGGACACAATGAAGCAAGTATACTTTCCCTTTTTCCAAAGCACAACACCGGCAAATATTGAATCCCTGCGTGCATCTCTCACCACATCTCACAGGAAGCTTGGTGCCCTTCTGGAGCTGAAAGCCCCTGAACCGACCCACACGGCAATCCTGCGAAGCAAGTGGTTCATTCCGTTTGTCTCCACCAAGTTTACTGCCCCTCGGAATCGATTTGAGCAGATGTTTTACGGTATGACCATGTCCAAGGAAACACCCGTGGTTAGCTTCTTCACTTCAAAGGGCGAAACAACTCGTCACAAATTTTTTGTGGAGAACCCGAAGGAGAAGAAACCCTTTCTTGATGTTCCGATGTGGAAGGCGTGGACGTCAAACACACAGCCTCAGCGCCGTCTCCCAACCCTGCTTTTTTACCGTGGCAAGTCCCGTATCTCCTTCGATCGTATTGCTGTGACCAACAGGGACATCACCATCTCGACGTATCGTAGCAAGGATTCCAAAGATACACTTGAGAAGCTGGAGAAGACCACATTTGAGTGGCTCCAAACACTGGATGCCCTGATGCCGTTCTTGGTGGAGACAGACATTGATCCAGGCCGCTGGGTTCTCAACGACCTGTCTGTGATCACATCCTACGCCAGGGAGGTCTCTGAGTTTGATATGCGCCGATTTGGATGTATGCAATCGATCTTCAGTTATCAGGACAATGCATTCCGCCTCTTGCGTGCTGATCGCGAATCGGATGTACCTCCCGACGTGATCCGCGCATACACACTCTTGCAAGAAGGGGAGTCACTTGAGAAAGAGTTGGGAGTCTCTGCCGAGCAGGCCGCAGAACTCACCGAGAAAGTTAAGGCGCTTGAGACGGATGAGAACTTCAACTTTGAAAAGGCAACAGCTGGGTATCCGGTCATTACATTTTCATCAAAAGATGTGATGATCAAGTTCGTGACAAAACTTGATCGCGCAGTCAACTATGCAAGTATCCTCCGCTACATCTTGACCTCCGATACACGAGAGGTCAATGAGGTCTGTCCACCTCGGTTAGAGGAAGTGGGACCTGCGGCTGGAGTTGCACCCGTTACAACCCTTGCAGTGGAGGAAGAGTTTGATATGGGAGACTTTGCAGGGCTTGGGGATGAAGAAGCCGAAGCATCAAATGCCGCCTTTGCACCCGCGTCTGCGTCTGTACGCGTGAAGAAAACCGGACCTCTCAGCACACATAACTACTTCAACAATCGGATTCTCAAGATTGACCCCGATCTTATCGACTCGGAGTATTCAAAGAAATGTGAAAAGCTTAATCAAGTTGTCATCCTCACACCCGCGCAGCAGGCTAGTATGAAACCAGAGTATAGCTATGCCGATAAACCCGAAAACGAGAAGTTAAGGGTCGACAAGGGCATTGCCATCTGTCCTCCGTACTGGTGTATGCGTGATGAGATCCCCTTGTCAGAAGATCAGTTAGTGGATGGGGCATGTCCTGAGTGTGGTGGCAAGGTTCGTGTGACTGAAAAGGAGGACCCCCGTGAGTTCACGGTGATTGAGCGGAAAAAGGGGTTTAAGTATCCAGGCTTCAAAGACCCGTCGGATAAATCGAGTAGCAAAAAGAGAGTACCGTGTTGTTATCTTAAGGCTGAAGGATCTTCTGAGGTTCTCGACAAGACGCCTATTGATGAGTACTATGTATTGAAGGATGGTAAGGTGCCTGCTCTTCGTATCGCATATCTGCCTGAAGCACTGACCAAGCGTATTGCAGTAAAGACAGCCTATCCGAAAACGTGTCCAAAGAACCGTCTGGCAGCTTCGCAGTCAGATATGTTTCGTGTTGGTCTTGGTCTGCCCCGCGAGAGTCTGCCGGTTCTTCTGAATGACAAGCGACCTATCCCATCTCCGCAGAGGGCATCGGACAAAGTGATGCAATGCTCGTTCTTCCGTACGTGGAAAGATCTTGGCGATGGCGACGATCCCATTGAACGGATTGTCTCCGGCATTGATCGTGCGTGGATCCAACAGACAATGAGCCCAATCGACGAGATCGAATATGTGGCTCTGATTCTCGACTGCCGAGTGATGCAGATTCACACAACACCTAAAAAGAATACAATCTCGTGTGGATTCTGGTCGGATAGGACGTCTGATCGCTCACGCACAATCACTTTGCTTGACACGGACATCCTAGGAAAGGTCACTCGTCGCAAAGGCAACGTGGGATCTAAGTTTGATTACACCGTGGACGTCAATAAGTTCGACGATGCTACGAAGAAAGCCCTACAAACACTTCATGTGTCTGCGTGCAAAACAACAGCACCAACCGTTGCGGATGCCCAACAAGAACTGGCCGCAAAGAACATCTCGGACTACCAGTTTATCCTGGATCCGTTCAAGCGTATTCAGGCTCTCTTTGTCCTACAACAGGCTGTATTACCTGTCCAGCCAATGAACATGGATATCCCCGAAGGAGGTGTTGTACGCTCTGGATATGCCGACATTTCAGACGAAGAACTTCCTACAAGCAAAACCTTATCAGACTTCCTTGCCGAGACACGCCATCCTGGATTTAAGCAAACAAGCCTGATGCTCTCTGCGGATGGATTCTATTCAGAGTTCATGCTGGAGTCTGGATTCCGAGCTCTGTTCAGACCAGAAGAATCAGAGGATGATGACATAGCAACAGAAGTATTGAAAACAATCCGGGAGCCTCACTCGGAGGAAGAGCTCGTGACTGCACCGCCCAATGCTGTTGATCTGAAACTTGCAAGTGATATCACGTACTCCTCTGAAGTGTTTGAGTTTATGCTGTTTTCCATCTCAAAGGACATTCAGTCCGACGATTACGAAGACCTGCGCACCCAGATTATGAACCCCGGTCCTGATTTGCTGAAAGCATTAAAGAAGTGGCTTGACAAAGAAGCCCACTGGGATGACGTGAATGAACCTGTTCAGTTTGTGAACAAGATTCGCACACCGTGTGGTCAACTGGCAGAAGGCTCTTGCAAAAAGTCTACGTTGTGTGGCTGGCATCAAGATACGTGCAAAATTAAGGTAAAGCCAATTGTGGACAAGCAAAAGTTACTGACCCGTCTTGCAAAGACGCTCAAAGACAATCCCAAACAGCGAGCCCTTGTGCTGGATGGGATGCTGTCTCCGTTCTTCAGCACAGTCCTGTATCTAGAGATGCCTCATGAACTTATTACGACGAGTCCTTGAACGTCCCTTTCCCTTCCTGAGAAGTTCATTGTTTCTTGCTATCAACTCTCGTAGGTGACGCAACTTTTCCTCCGATGGACCCACCCAGTGTTTGCGACCATTCGAACTACCAATTCGTTCTCCAAGCGCATATATTTCATTCTGACGAGCCTCCTGAAGAGCCTTGATCTGCTTCATACGAACAACATCTCGAGGTTCCGTACCACCTCGACGACGAGTCTTCATTACATTAACCCGGGATTCCGTTTTAATGTAAATTGCGTCCAACGGGAATCGAACCCGTGTCGAAGGTATGGAAAACCCTTATTCTACCACTGAACTATGAACGCGGGTGTGGGGTGTGTCCTTTGATGGAATCGAACCATCGACTCGTTGTGAGTAAAACAACTGCTCTACCCCTGAGCTAAAAAGACGGAGTGTGCTCCAT
>Ga0209033_1000597_pt1 | contig 21033 bp, 19 predicted proteins | sample LauGreFa1BDMLBDN_2_FD_188218 | JGI IMG/M metagenome (GOLD analysis project Ga0209033, IMG submission 188218) | Freshwater lake microbial communities from Lake Michigan, USA - Fa13.BD.MLB.DN (SPAdes) (version 2) | ecosystem: Environmental > Aquatic > Freshwater > Lake | place: Lake Michigan, USA...
AGGAATGCACTGGCGCAGGATTTCAATGTCGTTCAGGGCCGCGTAAACAACTTCGCGGCTGGCTTCAATACGCTGTGATCCGTTCATATCCATGATGGGTCTCCCTCGTTCTCTTCTATCGCTAATCTATGCCAGATCACGCTGGCCGTTGCGCCGGATGGCGATCATTTCGGCCAGAATGGAAATGGCGATTTCTTCGGGCGTGATCGCGCCGAGGTCCAAGCCTGCGGGGGCCTTGAAGGCGGAAAGGCGATTTTCGCCGATGCCTTCCTCCGCCAGATCCGCACGCAAAGCAGCAGCCTTGCGACGCGATCCGACAAAGGCAACATAATCTGCAGGCTCGGAAAGGGCCGCTTTCAGCGCTTCGTGATCACCCCTGCCTTGGGTGGCGACAACAACGAACCGGTCCCCTGTTTCCGCACCCGGAAGCGCATATCCGTCGACAAACCGTTCCACCGAGGCGAAGGCGCCATGATCGGCTGCGGGAGCGCAGACCGACACAAAAAAGCCGGCACGGCTCGATACATCGGCCAAGGCGATCGCGACGGGCGATGCCCCGCAGATGATGAGATGCGGCTTTGGCAGGACGGGCTCGACGAAGACGTCCATCGTACCTTGGCTCGGGCAATTATTGCGGGCGAATTCGATGCCTTCGCGGGCCTCGCCCGGCTTGACGCCAAGTTCGTCGAGCAAATCCTTGGGCTGGATGCTGACAAGGCGTGGCTGCCCGTCCGCGATGGCCGCGCGGGCGGCTTTGAGAACTGCACCACGTGCGCAACCGCCGCCGATCCATCCACCACTGATCGATCCATCGGCGCGGATCACCGCTTTGGCACCTGCCTTTGCGGCTGTGACGGAAACGGTGCGCACAACGGTTGCGAGCGCGAAGGCCTCGCCACGCGCTTTCATGTCGTTTGCCAGATCAAGAACATCCTGATGCGTCTGCATGATCAAATCCTCGCCAGATAAGGCTCGAGCGCGACAAGGCTCTCGAGATTATGCGCCGGAGCAAAAAGGTCGATAAACGGAAGTGCAGCTTTGATTCCGCGTGCTTCCGGCGAATAATCATTCCAGCCAAGCATCGGGTTGAGCCAGACGATCCTGCGACAGCGTCGACGCAGGGCTTGCATCTCGGCTGCCAAGGCTTCCGGTTCGCCGGTATCGTAGCCATCGGACACGATCATCACGGCCGTTCGCGATGTGATAACGCGTTTGGCATGCCATTGGTTGAAGGTTGCAAGACTTTCGCCGATCTTGGTTCCGCCACCGACACCCTGACTCATGAGTGCCATGCGGTCGATGGCGCGGGCGGCGTCTTTTTCGCGGAGCGCATCGGAGACATGAACGAGGCGGGTGTGGAAGAGAAACGCATCGGCCTCCCGAAATGTATCAAGGACACCGTGCATGAAACGGATGAACACCGCGGAATAGAGGCTCATCGAGCCAGATGCATCCAGCAGGATAACAAGTTTAAGCGGCTTGTCTTTTCTCTGGCGGTGAACAAGTTCAAGCGGCACGCCGCCCGTCGCGATGCTGCGATGGATGGTCCGCCGCAGATCAAGTCGCGGGCCCGTACGGCGCACTTTTTCGCGTCGGGTCAACCGAGCCCGCATGCTGTGTGACAAGCGTTCGGCAAGGCTATGGGCCTGTTCCATTTGGGCCGGATCTGTGATGTGGCGGAAATCGACCGAACCGAGAGACTCGGCACGGGACGCGCCCTCGCGGCGACCGCGTCCATCCGCCGGATTGTCATGCTCCGGACCGTCGCGACGTTCGGTGCGATCTGGCATCCCGGGCTTTCCAAAATCGGGCATGCCATCGCCCGATTTGCGCACCGTGGAGGATGCTTTCGGCGGCTCGCCACTGATCCGCATAACGGATTTCATGCCGTGGCCGAGCCAGAACGCATCAAAAACCTCGTCAAAGCGCTCCCAATCCGAGGGACGTGCGCAAAAGAGTGCGCGGAGCGCGGGACGCAGACGGGAGACCCGCAAAGCATCCGGCCCTGCAATGATGCGCAGCGCATCGCGTGTTTCCGCCAGACCGACCAGAAAGCCGTTGTCGCGCAGATTGCGGACAAAGCCTGCCAGACGCGAACGGATTTGCGCTCCTGCCGCAGTTTCCTGAACGATGCGGAGTTGTGCGCCCATCTCACGCCACCTTGCCGAGCAGGCGGTTGGTGACTTCAGGCGTCATCCGGCTCTTGTCTTCCGCCGTTTTGACGAGGCACATCAACGTATCATGGACGGCCTCGGGGTCGGAACGGAGATCTTTGAGACCAATGCCGACAAGGGCTGCCGCCCAATCGAGTGTTTCGGCAACGCCCGGTGTCTTTCTGAGGCTTTCCTTGCGGATTGCACCGACCATACCGGCAATCTGCAAGGCCAGCGTGGCATCAATCCCGGGCAAGCGCGCCAGAAGAATGCGGGCTTCGCGATCAACATCCGGAAAGTCGACATAGTGATACAGACACCGCCGCCGCAAAGCATCGGACAATTCCCGCGTGCCGTTGGAGGTCAGCACGACGAACGGGATTGAACTTGCGGAGATTGTCCCGAGCTCCGGGATCGAGATTTGAAAATCGGAGAGCAATTCGAGAAGGAACGCTTCGAATTCCTCGTCGGCGCGGTCGACTTCGTCGATCAGCAAAACTGGTGGCTTCGGTTGACGGATGGCGGCGAGCAGGGGCCGCTCGAGCAGATATTTTTCCGAGAAGATCAGATCTTCTACAGCGTCGGCATCCGCGCCTTCGCGCGCTTTGATCGCAAGCAATTGCCGCTGGTAATTCCATTCGTAAAGAGCGGCGTTTCGGTCGAGCCCTTCATAACATTGCAGGCGGATGAGATTGGTCGCGTGCGCGGCGGCCAATGCTTTCGCAACTTCCGTCTTGCCGACGCCGGCCTCGCCCTCCAGCAGCAGAGGACGTCCGAGACTCTCCATCAGCCAGAGCGCAGTCGACAGGTCGCGATCTGCCACATAGCCTGTCGCAGCCAGCCGATCAGCGATGATGTCGCGCGGAACCGAGGATGTCATGATCCTGCCTTATACATCTCCCCGGACAAGTCCGGGGAGATTTTTTCAGTATTTTCAGAGCGTTAGCTTAACGGTGCAAGCCGAGACGTTCCGCCACTTCCCATGTCCGCCATGCATCATGCGGCATCTGGATGTGACCGGCGTTCAAGAACGCGAAAGCATCGTTGACCGCATTCGAGAAGGCCGGAACGCTGCCGACATTCGGGCTTTCGCCCACGCCCTTGGCACCGATCGGATGGTGCGGTGACGGCGTGACGGTAAAGTCCGTTTCCCAATGAGGCGTTTCGACGGCGGTTGGCAGGAAGAAATCCATCAACGTACCGGTGATGCAATTGCCCATCTCGTCGTAACGGATTTCCTGCCCCATCGCGATGGCGAAGCCTTCCGTGCAGCCACCATGGACCTGACCTTCGATGACCATCGGATTGATGCGGGTGCCACAATCATCTAACGCATAGAAGCGGCGTGTCTTGGCAACACCCGTATCGACGTCGATATCCATGACACAAATATAGGCACCGAATGGATAGGTCATGTTTGGCGGATCATAATAATTCACCGCTTCGAGACCGGGTTCCATGCCTTGCGGCACGTTGTTGTAGGCGGCCCAAGCGATTTCCGTCATCGTCTTGAACTTTTCAGGTAGACCCTTCACGCGGAAACGATCAATGTCCCACTCGACGTCATAGTCCGAGACTTCCAAGAGATGCGCCGCGATCATCTGCGCTTTCGCCCGGATTTTACGCGCCGCCATGGCGGTTGCCGCGCCGGCAACAGGTGTCGAGCGCGAGCCATAGGTTCCCAGACCGTAAGGCGCCGTATCAGTGTTGCCTTCTTCGATCATGATCTTGTCGGCTTCGATCCCGAGTTCGGTCGCGATGATCTGCGCATAGGTGGTTTCATGCGCCTGACCTTGGCTCTTCGTTCCCATGCGGGCAATGATCGAGCCCGTCGGGTGGACGCGGATTTCCGCCGAGTCGAACATGCCGACGCCCAGAATGTCGCAATTGCGCGACGGGCCGGCACCCACGATTTCGGTGAAGAACGCCACGCCAACTCCCATAATCTCACGGGTTTCGCCCCGTTTGAACGCTTCCTGCTTGGCTTTCTGCTCTGCACGGAGCGCACGATACCCGATTGTCTCCATGCCCTTCTTGAGCGCTGTCGGATAATCGCCTGAATCATATTCCCAGCCGAGTGCCGACTGATACGGGAATTGCTGTGGCTGGATGAAATTCTTCATCCGCAGATCAGCCGGATCCATTCCGAGTTTCTGGGCTAGAATGTCCATTGCCCGCTCGATGCAATAGGCCGCTTCCGTCACGCGGAACGAGCAGCGATAGGCAACGCCGCCGGGTGCCTTGTTGGTGTAAACACCATCGACTTCCAGATGTGCGACCGGGAAATCATACGACCCTGTGACGATGTTTGCGAAGCCTGCGGGCCATTTGGATGGATCCGCGCAGGCGTCAAACGCCCCGTGATCGGCAAGGATGTGTACCCGAAGACCCGTGACTTTCCCATCCTTTGTGGCGGAGATTTCGGTCGTCATGTGGTAATCGCGGGCGAAGGCGGTCGCCGTCAGATTTTCCGTGCGATCCTCGACCCATTTCACCGGGCGACCCAGAACAATCGAGCCAACAATGGCGCAAACATAGCCCGGATAGACGCCGACCTTGTTCCCGAAACCGCCGCCGATATCCGGTGCGATCACATGGATTTTCGACTCAGGAATGCCTGACAGGAGCGAAGCAACGGTGCGCACGACATGCGGTGCCTGGAACGTGCCCCATAGCGTCAGTTCACCCTTGATTTTGTCCATCGAAGCAACTGCCTGACAGGTTTCAAGCGGGCACGGATGCGTGCGATGATAGGAAATCATCTCCTTGATCGTGACTTCGCCCTTCGCAATCGCTGCATCCGTGCCGGACTTGTCGCCGACCTGCCAGTTGAAAATATGGTTGTGATGCTTGCGCTTGCCGTGGGCGCCTTCTGTCTTGCCGCGAAGATCTTCGCGCAGTTCCGGCGCGTTGGCCTCCATCGCCTTGAACGGATCGACGAGAACGGGAAGCTCTTCATACTCGACTTCAACGAGTTCGCACGCGTCGGAGGCGATGTAGCGGTCCTCGGCGATAACGAAAGCGACTTCCTGATTCTGGAACAGAACCTTGCCGTCAGCTAGAACCATCTGCACGTCGCCCGCGAGCGTCGGCATCCAGTCGAGCTTGACGGGCTTCAGGTCTTTGGCCGTCAGGACGGCGATGACGCCCTTCACTGCAGCGGCCTTGCTCGTATCGATCGACTTGATCCGGGCATGTGCGTAGGGTGACCGAACGAAATCGCCGAACAACATGCCCGGCAATTTGATGTCATCAACATATTGGCCTTTGCCTTGCGTGAAACGGATATCTTCCACCCGCTTGCGGCGGCAGCCCATGCCCTGAAGTTTTTCTGCGCGCTCTTCGCGCGAAATGGATACGTCGTTCATTCTGCGGCCTCATGAAACGGCACGCCGTTGATCTTCGCGGCGGCATATTGAATGGATTTGACGATGTTTTGATAACCGGTGCAGCGGCACAGATTACCGGCAATGCCCATGCGGATTTCATCTTCCGAAGGGTTCGGATTTTCGATCAGCAAGCGATGAGCGCGCGTGATCATGCCCGGCGTGCAATAGCCGCACTGCAGACCATGCATCATGCGGAAGCCTTCCTGCAGCGCACTCAGCGTGCCGTCTGCTGCCGCCATGCCTTCAATCGTCGTGATGTTAGCACCATTCGCCTGAACGGCGAACACGGTGCATGATTTCACCGACATCTCGTTCATATCGACTGTGCAGGCGCCGCAATGGCTGGTTTCGCAGCCAATATGTGGGCCGGTGAGCAGCATCTGTTCGCGTAGAAAATGGATCAGCAGGGTGCGTGGCTCGACGAGAGCCTCCACTTCCTGCCCGTTAATCGTCATGGTGACGTGGGTCTTGGCCATTGGTTTCTCCTTCGGCTCAGCCGCGGGCGCGGGTCATTGCACGGGCAATCGCCCGACGCAGCATGACGCCTGCCATTTTGGTGCGGTATTGCGGTGTGCCACGAGCATCGTGGGCGGGGTTTGTGATGGCTTCTGCAGCAGCAACCGCTTTGTCAATCGCGGCCTTGTCCATCGTCGATCCGATGAGCGCGTTTGATGCATCGGACGCCAGAAGCGGTGTCTCAGCGACATTCGTAAGACCGATCGCCGCTGCGGTGCATTTGCCACCGGACATCGAAATCACGACCGCTGCTGCGGCGGTCGCATAGTCACCCACCTTCCGCTTCAACTTCTCATAGGCGTAACCGGCCCCTGCCGAGAGCGCCGCAATCTGGATCGATGTGACGATTTCGCCGGGTTCCAGCGCTGTCACATATGTGCCGAGATAAAAGTCGCGGGCCTTGACGCTCCGCTCGCCCTTGGGCCCGAGAACTGTGAAGGTCGCGTCGAGGCACATCATCAAAGCGGGCATGTCATTGCCGGGATCGCCATTGGCAACATTGCCGCCGAGTGTGCCGAGATAGCGGATCTGCGGGTCGGCGATCACAGCCGACGTTTCTGCGATGATCGGCAGTTTGTCAGCAATAACCGGCGACGTCAGTAATGAATGCTGTGTCGTCATCGCGCCGATGATGACAGTGTTTCCGTCAACCCGGATGCCCTTGAGGTCGGCGATGCCGCCGAGATCGATCAGATGCTCCGGTGCCGAGAGCCGTGTTTTCATGACGGGGATGAGACTGTGCCCACCTGCGAGTGGTCTTGCTTCGTCGCCAAGCTTGGCAAGAAGAGCGACCGCCTCCTGGGCGGAATTTGGACGGTGATAATCGAACCTGCCTGGGATCACGGCATGGCCTCCTCTGGGGTTTCCTCGAATGATCATCTTTTACCAGATGATTGAAACCCAACGTCTTCCGTCATACTTCGTACCGCAATTGTTCGTGCACTAACCGCCTTTCTATTTCACGAACAGCAGTTCACCTGCACGAATTGCGTCAGATTTACTGACCTATTGAGCGGCGTGGTTCTTTCGCTCTGTCGCCCGCTTTTTCAGTTCCGCCAGTTTCGTCCGGCTGACCGGAACGGCTTGGCGCAACGGGCCTGCCATTTCAGCGATCCCGCTATCGAGCGATTTTCGGATCGCATTGATGTGGTCGAGATTGATGATATGGCTCCGGTGAACTCTCATGAAAAAGTGCGGATCGAGTCGCTCCTCCACCTCGGTGATCGACAGCGAACAGAACAAATTGGATGTTCCATTGGACACATAGGTGTAATGAGCATTGGCGTGGACCGCGACAATGTCGGCAATGTCGATTGTCTGTAAAACACCGTCACGTTCAATGGGGAGCACAAAGGCTGGCACGACGCGTTCAGTCGCCTTTTCCGACGTGGTAACTTCAGTGGCTTGAGCCGCCAAAGGTGCCGAGGCCATCAACCCGCCGGATACGACGGCGCGTCGATCCGGAATGAGAGTAAGAATAAACAATCCCGAGACGATGAATGCGACCACGGCAACGATGACCGCGAGCATATCAGTTGAAAATGCGTGAACCACAGGCGGTGCCGCTGCGTCCAGAGGATGAAGCGTCAATCCGGCCATCGCAACATAATGCATCCCCGATATGGCGATACCGAGTGTGATTGCACTGATAAAAAGGGGTGGGCGTTTTCCCTCGGAAAAGGCAAGCCAGAGCGCGAATCCGGAAGCAGTGATCCCGAGAGCTATACTCATGGCGACAAAGAGAGGGTTATGTTCAAGATGGGCCGCAGCGTGCAAAGCGGACATGCCGAGGTAATGCATCAGGCTGATGCCTGACCCCATAATGATCGAAGCCGCAACAAGTGTTGTCCGGGTCAACGGCCAAAGGCTGGCTCCAACCAGTGCGACAGCAACGACCAACACACAGGCGAGAAACGACAAAAGTGTAGGCAAGACAATGAAATCAACGTTGAAAGGCACTTTGAGTGCAAGCATTCCAACAAAATGCATGCCCCAGATCCCGGTTGCCAGCGAAAGTGCCGCACCTGCCAAAAGCAATCGACGGAAAGCGCCGTCCGCCTCCGGCACCCGGATCGACAGGCTTAGCCCGACATAACTCGCCTGAATCGAAACAATGAGCGAAAGGGCGACAAGGAGAAGATTGTGCGACATCAGCATCGCTTGATACGTCCGCTCCCAATTTATCGTGATAAAATTCCAGCGTGTTCCATGATCAACCGCGACATTCTGTCAGATATTGTTTGGATGGCAAGTGCCCTCAGTTCGATAAAACATCGGAGGCACAACGATCGCTGCTGCGGCGAACATATTCGCCATTCGGCTTGAAAACCGAAGGCTCCATCACACCGGATACGCGATAATCATCCCGTATCCGGACTCGAGCTCGACCTGAACGGGTCCTTTCGCGCGGTTCGAGAGTGTCCGTGTGCTTCCGAGCGGAACAACGGTATCGTTCAACGGCCAATAGACATTCTTCAACGAAAGACGATCAAGTTTGCTCAGAGGAATAATGCTGATCCTGCTTTCGGCAGGCAGATCAAACTCATGAACGCCCGGCAGCAACGGGTAGGCCTCTTCATCGCCGCTCGTGATCGAGACCCTAAGCCCTTCTTGCGCATAGCGCAGAGCCAGCATGAAATGTCCGAGAACGTGGTCGGCCTGCCCACCGAGCCCGCTCACCAGCGTCAAGCGTTTGGCACCGCGCGCAATCGCCGCTTCGATTGCAATTTCACCATCTGTCCGATCTTTGTCTGTCGGATGCTCTTCCCGCGAAACATGATCAAAACGTTTCCGCGCGGCGTCGGGCGTCGAGTCGAAGTCACCGACCCACAATTCGGTAGACACTGCCAACGTCTCGGCATGCAGAATACCGCCATCCGCCGCGATCACGCGTGAGCCAGCAATCTGGCACAAAAGGCGTGGCGTTGGCGTCAGCGTGCCGCCGAGCAGGATACTGAAATGCGCGTCACCGAATTCGTCCATATGCCAGATATAGTCGAGCGATACCTCAAATACCACCTCACGGTTTGATGCTCTTGCAGTTTAGTTTTTTCGTCTCTAAGATAGCAATTGCTCAACGGGGTGCCTTGAATTTTCGAGGCTGAGAGATGGTGCTGAGCCATTAACCCGCAGAACCTGATCCGGATAATGCCGGCGGAGGGAGGATGAGCCAGTGCAAGAAGCATCGTCTTTTTGCCTTGCCTCCCGCCGAAAGTTGGAGGCTAAAATGTTAAGATTGGCGTCACTTCTCACCTTGTTTTTTGCAGTTCTTGCACCTGCACATGCTGCACCCGTTCTCACTGTCTATACCTATGAAAGCTTCACCGCCGATTGGGGCCCCGGCCCCGCTGTGAAAAAGGCCTTTGAGGCAAAATGCGGCTGCGAAGTGCGTTTCGTCTCGCTCGCCGATGGCGTTGCCATTCTCAACCGCCTCAAAATGGAGGGCAAAAACTCCGAAGCCGATATCGTTCTCGGGCTGGATACAAACCTCACCGCAGAGGCCCGCAACACCAATCTCTTTGCACCGCATGGCGCGGATATATCGACGGTAACAATTCCGAACGGCTGGTCCGACCCCAATTTCTTACCCTTTGATTTTGCTCATTTCGCGGTCATCTATGACTCGGAAAAAATCAAGAACCCGCCGAAGAGCCTTGATGAATTGGTCAATGGCAATCCTGCGGAGAAGATTGTCATTCAAGATCCCCGCACGTCGACACCGGGTCTGGGCCTCCTTCTCTGGATGCGCTCGGTCTATGGCGACAAGGCACCGGACGCGTGGAAGAAATTATCCAAGCGCGTTCTCACTGTCACACCCGGTTGGAGCGAAGCCTACGGACTCTTCACGAAGGGTGAGGCACCCATGGTGTTCAGCTACACGACATCACCTGCCTATCACATGATCGAAGAGAAAACCGACCGCTATCAGGCAGCAGCCTTCTCCGAAGGCCATTATCTCCAGATCGAGGTTGCGGGCATCATGGCCTCCAGCAAACAACCGGCACTCGCCAAGGATTTTCTCAAATTCATGGTAAGCACGGAGTTTCAGGATATCATCCCGACGACAAACTGGATGATGCCTGCTGCGAAAACATCGGCACGGATTCCCGAAGCTTTCGGAAAGCTGGTTAATCCATCAAAAAGCTTCCTGTTCACACCTGAAGAGGTTGCATCCAAGCGCAAGGTCTGGACTGAAGAATGGCAAGCCAGCATGGCTCAATAGGCAAAAATTGGCCTTCCGCGGGCGCACTTCTAGCGCTCGCGGTGCTTGCACTGATCGCGCTTCCGGCTCTTGTTGCGCTTGGTTGGTCAAGTCCGGGAATGGGCTCGACGTCAGCAAGCTTTCTCTGGCAGGCGGCGAGCTTCACCCTGTTTCAGGCCGTTTTGTCCACGCTGATTTCCGTCGTTCTCGGTGTCCTGCTGGCGCGCGCAATCTCACGTCGCCAGTTTTTCGGCCGCGGATTTCTGCTGCGCCTTTTCGCTCTGCCGCAGGGATTGCCTGCCTTGGTTGCCGTTCTGGCGCTCGTCTCTTTATACGGACGCGCTGGCTTCATCTCCCGCTTTTGGCCCGAGCTTCCGTCAATTTACGGGCTGAATGGCATTCTGCTCGCGCATGTGTTTTTCAATTTGCCCTATGCCGCCCTTCTCACCCTGATTGCCCTGCAACAGGTGCCGCGAGAGCAATGGCGTCTGGCGCAAATGCTTGGCATGTCCGAGCGGGCCATCTTCCGGGTGATTGAATGGCCCGTGCTTCAAAATGCGCTACCGGGCATTGCCGGGCTCATTTTCATGCTCTGCGTCACGAGTTTCACGATTGTTTTGACACTCGGCGGAGGTCCGGCGGCGACAACATTGGAACTCGCCATCTATCAGGCACTTCGCTTCGATTATGATCCCGGGCTCGCTCTGGCCTTGGCTATGGGGCAGATCGGCCTCTGCGCGCTGCTTTTGTCCTTTCTGGCCAAGTTTCGGCCCCCTTTCGCTGAAACAGCGCGCCTGTCCCTCGGCCCTGAACGAGCGTCCTTATCGCGTTCGGGCAATCCCGTTCCGGATATGATCATCATCATTCTCTCGGCCCTGTTTATCCTGTTGCCGATCCTGTCAGTCATCCTCTCTGGTTTGACCGCAGATTTTTCGCGTCTTTTAACGGAGCGTATCCTCTGGCGGGCCATCGCCACGTCCGGTGGCATCGCGTTCACGGCTGCACTCATCGCCGTACTCATTGCCTATCCGCTTGCTTTGGCCGCGATACGACTTGAATCGAAGGGCGCCGTAAAGAAAGCGCGCATCTTCGAAGCACCTGTTGAGCTGACGCTCCTGCTGCCGCCTGTTCTGCTCGGCGCGGGGTGGTTCCTGATCTTGATGCCGTCGACCAGTTCGGTTGGCTATGCGCCCGTTCTGATCGTTCTGATCAATGCGATTATGGCTCTGCCCTTTGTCTATCGCAGCCTCGCGGTGTCCTTGCGCAGGCTTGTTGCGCATGAAGACCCGCTGTGTGAAAGCCTCGGCATTGCAGGCTGGTCACGCTTCAGCCTGATCGATTGGCCCATTCTCAAACCTGCCTTTCGTGCTGCCTTCACCTTTGCTTTTCTGCTTTCATTCGGAGATTTCGGCGTGATCGCCTTTTTTGGTTCTGACTCGATCGTGACGCTGCCTTTCTTGATCTATCAGCGTCTTGGCAGTTACCGGACGGATGACGCGGCGGGGATCGCCCTTGTTCTCGCCGTTTTTTCAATCCTCATGACGCAGGCATTCTCCGCCTTTGGCCGAAAGGAGCATGCGCATGATTGATCTTGAGGATGTGCAATGGACCACTGAAGACTTCAACGTCCGTTTTTCGCTCTCCTTTCCCGGCCCCGGCATAATCGGGATTATTGGTCCGTCGGGCGGCGGAAAGTCCACGCTTCTGAATATTGTTGCAGGCTTCACCGATCCACAATCGGGCCGGATCCGGATCAACGGAAATGATGTGACAGGGTTAGCACCCTCCGAGCGCCCCGTGAGTATCCTGTTTCAGGAGCACAATCTCTTCGCCCATCTGGATGCAGCAAAAAACGCTGCCCTTGGTCTCAAACCTGATCTCTCGCTCGATAAGGCAGAATGGCGCGAAGTCGATGCCGCGCTCGCCCGTCTCGGGTTGCAAGGTCGCGAAACGCATCGTCCCGCCGAATTATCCGGCGGGGAACGCCAACGCGTCGCACTTGCACGGATACTTTTGCGGAAGAAACCGATCCTGTTGCTTGATGAACCCTTCAGCGGTCTCGGCCCACGTCTGAGGCGGGACATGCTCGAGGTAGTCCGCAAACTGCAACAGGATCTCGATCTCACCGTACTCATGGTTTCGCATGATCCCGACGATCTCAAAGCAATCGCCACCCACGCGGTTTTTGTGGCTGATGGAACTGCCTCAACCCCGCAAACGATTGACCGCTTCTTTGCCACGCCGCTACAGCCGCGTTTGGCGGAATATCTCTAGGCGATTATTCTAAAAACCGGTTAAACGAATTCGTCAGAGTGGCGCGGGACGCAAGCCCCATTTTTCGGCTAGTGCCAAACACTCGCCAGCCGAAACTACCGTGTTCGTGGTCGCTGCTGATCGCATGGATGCCGCGGCGCAGGCATGGCCCATTCTCAATGCCTCCTCGATTGGTTGCCCCTCATGGGATGCGTAGAGAACGCCCGCAGCAAAGGCGTCGCCCGCCCCGTTTACGCCGACAATCTCGCTTGACGGAATTGCCACGGAACCGGCTACAACCACGTTGCCATCACGGGTCACCGCAATGGCGGCTTCGGGAAAATGCGCTACGGCCAGCAAGATCGAGCCATGATCAAAAACCGCCCGTAAAGCCTCGACAACCTTTGGATAAAGCGTTCGTGTGCCGTCCCGCGTTTCGACGTCCGCCACCGCTCCGATCTCGTAATCATTGACGATCAGGAAATCGAGATGCGGCAGGCAGGACCGCCCGAAATGCCGGATCCTGTCGCGTGTCGTCGATACCATTTCGAGATTGGCCTTGAGTCCCGCCTTGCCCGCAGCCTTCAACACCGTCGCCCATCCGGTCGAATCCTCGCCCCAGGGAGCATCCATCTTCTTGTGTGCGCCCGGAAGGCCGAGATGCAGAATCCGGGCGTCCGTATCCCTAAAATCGAAATGGTCGGGGCATAATTTTTCAGCGACACCGGGGTAATAGAGATGCGTTCGCTTGCCGCTCTCGATGGAGTTAAAGCAATCGCTGAAAGGCGTCGTGCCCCCTTTGATCACCTGCATATGCCGCCGATGAATGCCGTATTGATCGCATTGCCCCAGAAGATAACGCCCGTCATCATCGTCACCAACAATAGCCATTGTCTCGACGTGGAAGGACGGATCAAGCTTTTTCAGGTCGATCGCCATGTTGCAGCCCGAGCCGCCACCCTGCCGATCCAGTTCGACATATGTGTTCATCGTGTCTTCGGCGGGCCAGGCCTGAAGCGTTTTGTTATTGTCGACAACCCACGAACCTGCCGTAAGGATACCGCGTCTCTCCGGCATCACAGGATCAACCTGCCTTCAACGGTACTTCGGTAATCTGGCTGTCATCCGCGAGCGAGCGAGCCGGAACGATTTTCAGCCGAGCGAGCGTGTCATGATAGGATTTCACGGCGTCGAGCGGTAACATAGTGCCGTCGGCAACAGCACGCATATGGCGGATCATTTCGAGTGGTGCTTCCGCCAGATTGATCTTACGACCGAACAAAGCCACCCGCGCACCATATTTTTCCGCCTGAAAGATCAATTCGAAACAATCGCGCGTCGTGCCTGCGCCGCCGCCCAAAACACCCACAACGAGGCTTGGATCAAAACTCGCAAGTTCATCAAGTGCACGCGGCCCATTATAGGCGATCTTCAAAAAGCGCGGTCGCTCGATCTCGGTCAGACCCGCAAGGCAACGAATGATCGCATCATTGACGAAGTGCGGCATTTCCTCAGGCGAAGGGCCACCAACATTCGGATTGAAAACTTCGAGAAAATAGGTGAACCCGTGCGCCAGCGCATCTTCGCGGAACTCGGCGAATGCGTGCATGGCTTCGAGATCAGCATCAAGATCATTGGTAAACGTAATCGAGTAAAGCCCGAGATCCGTCAGGTTTTCCTTCACGCGCTTCAGATTTGCGGTGCGGAACGGGCGCGATGGCCGATGATGATGGGTCGCGCCACGATGCCGCCAAATGTCTGTCGTATCATTCGCCCGGATCACAGGCTTGATTTTCGAATTCTTGTAAGCGCCCGAATAGATCAATTGTTCGAGATTGGAGGCCGACGTCAACATGATGTCGACAATGTCCTGAGTGATCACCTCGCGGATTGTTTCCAGAAATTCCGCGCGGTTCCTGAGCCGCGGCATCGAACCATCATTCAACCGAATCGGACCATGCGAGTAAAGTCCCGGCCCCATATCGGGGTCTTTGGCATCGGCAATGATAAAATCTGCCCGCTTATACGCGCCGGAACGGATACGGGCGAGCTTTTCGTCTAATCGCAACATGGCAAATCTCCCAAAAGCCCATCCGAGCAGGTTCTAACCGATAGCCACAAAAGCTAGCCCTATAATCGCAACCGTTCAAGAGAGTCGGAACATTTTCTTTAGGGAAGGTCGATCAAATCCGGTCAGAAAACTGAAACAGCGATGCCGCCCCGATAATACCGGAATCTCCGCCAAGCCCGGCTGATACAACCGACACTGTTCTGAACGGCACCATCGCATGCGCGGCAATCTCTGCTTCAATGCCCGCTCGCATCAGATCAAGCCCCTGCGATAGCCCTCCACCCAGCACGATCTTTTCCGGGCTATACAGATGCAGCAAATTGACCAAGCCAATGCCAAGCCATTTTGCTTCCTCGTTTACGAGCTTGAGAGCCGTCCCGTCCCCACGCCGTGCAGCTGCAAAAATGGCACCGGCATCAACGGGTTGAGTCTCGCTATGCAATGCTGACGCGGGATCGCCCATCATCGCCACCTGCGCCCGTCTTGCGAGTGCCGTTCCCGAGGCAATCGCCTCCCAGCACCCGGGATTGCCGCATCCGCATCTTGGGCCGTTCGGGTCGATACTCATATGCCCGACATGGCACGCCATGCCGCGTCGTCCCCGCAATAAACGGCCATCCGCCACAACGCCGCCGCCAATTCCCGTGCTGACGGTGACATAAACGAAATGCGTGAGACCCTTGCCTGCGCCATGGCGCCATTCGCCGAGCGCTGCTGCCAGTCCGTCATTCTCGATCGCCACATTCTGGCCGAGACGCGCTTCCAGCATCTCGACAATCGGGGTGTTCTCCCAGCCTTTCAGCGTGGCAATTTCAAGAATATGTCCCGTTTCAGCGTCGAGCGGCCCCGGTGCGGAAACACCAATTCCGGCAATCGTGCATTCCGGCTTGGTCACAATGATTTTATCAACGAGCAGCCCGATCTGCTCGACAACGGCTTGCGGCCCCCCCATCCTGTCCGTCAGCATTGACTCCCGGGCAATCAGTTTACCTGACCAGTCAACAAGGCCCGCCCGCACTTGCGTGCCCCCAAGATCAATGCCGATGGCATAGGCGTCGGTCATCATCACTTCTTTCGCTCAGAGACCACGGACCCAAGCAATCCGCGCACCCAAATCGGGTGCCCCGAACGCCAAAGAGCCCATGACAACAGTCTCCGCGCCTGCCTCACGAAGCACCGGAACGGTATTGTCCCGAATACCGCCATCTGCCGCCAGAACGATACGTCGGCCCGTCTCCTTGATCAGTGCTTGCGCCTCCTTCAAACGTGCAGGCGCGCGCTCGTTCAGGCTCTGCCCCTTCACACCGATTGCCGTGCCGAGCAGCGTCAACATATCGAGACGTGCCAGGTGAGGTGATGCCGCAATCACGGGCGTGTCGACTTTGAGAACCATGCCCGCCTTGAGCCCGTGTCCTGCAATACGGTCGAGCCCCGCCGACGCATTGCCGTTCTCCGCATGAACGCTGATCAGATCAGCTCCCGCCTCCGCAAACTGGTCGATCTGGTCAATCAGGATCGCATCGGCAATCATCAGATGCACATGGATCGGAATCGCGCTGGCCTCCCGTATCCGCGCGACAAGATCGGGGAAAAACAACAAAGCCGGTGCAAAATGGCCATCCGCAACATCAATATGCAAAAGGTCCGCATGGCTCGAAATACGCGCGAGATCATCCGCAATCCGCACAAGATCAGCCGACCACATCGAAAACTCGGCCATTAACCGGTTTTTGGGGAGCATATCGAACCAAGTGGAGTCAGGCTTTGCCATGAGATACATCCTCTAGAAATTCGGCCAACGCGGCCTTGAATGCAGTGATATAGGGCGCTTTACCTTTTGTCTTTGCCGGAATACGCATAAGCTTTGCTGCGGGCATGAGTTCGGCAAACGCTTCGCAAAAAGAAAACGGATGAATCACATCATCGCCGTGACCGATAATCAGCACAGGACATGTGATCGCCGCAATGTCTGCTGCGCTCACACCGGGGCCGTCCGCTGAAATCTGGGTCAACAATGCCGCAGTCATCTCCTGCGGCGTTCGCTCAAAAAATCCCGTGAGAGATGCAAGATTATCCGGCGCTTCCACTGCAAGACGTTTCGCCGTTGGCGATGCCATAAACATCGCCCGCGCCTCGTCTGATGAGTACGCACGCAATAAATGTCCGACTTCCCCGTTCGGCTGCATATTTTCCGGCGCGCGATCAAAAATCCACGCCGGACGGGCGAGAACCAGTGCCCGTACCTTTTCAGGGCGCCGCACAGCGAGACGAAGCGCAATCGCCGCCCCCATCGATATCCCGCCAATAATCACCGGCGCCAAATGCCAAGCGTCGATCAATGCATCGACATCGGAGGTAAAGGTCGCAATCGAAAATCCGTCAGGGTTTCCCGCCTCGGAGTTCCCATGCCCGCGGCATTCCAGCGTAATCGCACGAATATCCGCCAGCTCTGGGACAACTTCAGCCGTTTGTATCGCGCTGCCGCAAAGACCATGCTGGAACAGGAATGAAACGCCGTAGCCGCCATGATCTGTCACGGCAAATCTCACCCCGTCATGATGAAAACTTGTCACCGTCATAATCAATGATCAATCCCGGCATCACCGAGCGTCTTTTTGAGAAACGCGGCAACGTCGGCGGCCTCGTCCGCTGCCAGTCCGTGCGTGACCAATGGTCCTGAAAATCCCGCATCTTTCAACCGGCGGACAAAATGACCAAAATCGATCACGCCCCGTCCCGCTGCCACAAAGCGCCCCTGTGCATCACGATCTTTCGCGTGGGCCATGGCAACCCGGTCACCCAGCAGGTCAATTGCCTCATCAACCAGCCGCTCCCGAACATCCGCGGTTTCAATTTCGAACAGATTGGCCGGATCAAGTACAATCCTGATCCGGTCGCTCGCCATTTCGTCGATCAGTCGACGTGCTTTTGCGGCTGTATCCACCACATTGGCCAGTTCCGGCTCGACACCCAAAAACACGTCATGCCGCTCGGCAATCAGAACGGCCTTTTCCATCGACACAAGGAGATCGCGCCATGCCTCCGCTGAATGATTGTCCGGATGCCCATGCCATTGATCGAGCGGATCACGCGTTCCCGTGCAGAGCGTTACCAATCCTGCCCCAACCCGCCGCGCTGCTTTGGCCAGCAGATCAAGACGCTGAAATCCCAGTTCCCGCTCAACCGGATCGGGATGGATCATGTTCCATGTTGCCGACATCCCGACAAGTGTCGCCCCGCTTCGGGAGGCGGCACTTGCGATATCGTCTGTCACGGCATCCGGTATCGCATCGGGCATCGCCGCAAGGCCCGAGCACGCCATATTGTAATGCGCCGACGAGAACCCCGCAGCCTTCACCTGACCGAGTACGTTATCAGGGGTTGATCCCGGAAAGGTTTTTGCGAAGATTCCAAGCTGCATCACAACAGACCCGAAACATCCGCAAGCCGGACGGTTCGCCCTGTTTCAACCGAACGTGCGATTGCAATCATCCCCCGAACAGACGCAATCCCGTCCTCGATATCCGCTCCGATCATCGGGGCGCCGTTCAGAATAGTGTCGGCAAACCCTTCAAGTTGCCGTCGGTAAAAATGGCCATCCTCGCCCAGAGGACGGAACGTACCACCCTCTTTTTCACGAAAAATCTCGACATCACTCGATTTATAATACCACGGATTATACGTCTTCCCGATCACGCTGCCATTTTGCCCGTAAATCTGGAATCCCTCGTGCCAATCCATCCTTACGGCAACCGTCAGATCGAGATGGCCCAGACACCCATTTGCAAACTCGACATCGACGAACCAGCAATAGGCTCCCTTTGCGTCGGATAGTTTCGCCGTCACCGCAACAATATCACCACCAAAATAGCGGGCTGTATCCACAAGATGACTGCCATGCGCGAGCATATAATAGCGCTTCAGATCAGCCTTCGGATTGCCCGATGGCTTGCGTGCATTCGCGCTCGATACAATGAGAGGTTGCACCGCATCCGTCATCGGATACCGATGCGTCGAGTCGCAATACCAGGCTTTCAACGCAATCAGCTCGCCCATTTCCGTATCAATGAAGTGTTTTGCAGCCATTAATCCGGCATCAAACCGCTTCATATGTCCGATCTGGAACGTCAAACCGGACTTCTTGACCGCTTCCGCCAAAGCGAGAGTTTCATCAAGGCCGATCGCAACCGGTTTTTCACAGAGCACATGCTTGCCCGCTTCGAGCGCTCGTATCGACGCCGGAACATGAAAAGCGTCCGCCGTCGCGATGATCACGGCATCAATCCCGGGATCAGCCAACATTGCATCGTAATCATTGAAGGTCTTCTGCGCGCCATGGGTGATCGCCATGCGCTCTCTGAGATCATCGGCAACGTCGCAAATGGCGAAGAGGTCTGCATTGCGTGCTTTGGTGCAGCTCTCGAAATGCGCCGCCTGCGCAATCTGTCCGGCCCCCAGCACACCCACTTTCAGGGTGCGCGCATCTTTTTTTGCCATCGAAATCCCGCCTCTTATCGACGCTTTGCTATATCACTTGCCCCGAAGCTGCATCATAGACAACGGCCTTTTCAAGGTCGATCTGGAATGTTTGGTCCGCCCCGGCGCTGAGGTCTGCCCCCGCAGGCAGGCGTGCCATAACTTCCCGGCCACCAAGCCGCATCGATACATAAATATCAGGCCCCGTAGGTTCGAGCACTTCCACATGGGCCGTGATCGCGTGATGGCCTGGCAGGATTGTCTCCGACAGCGCGAACCATTCCGGTCTCAGTCCGAGTAAAACCTCACGCCCGGCGTTAAGCGATCCAACCGAATGCGGCAAGGGCAAGGTCACGTCTGTTCCCTCAAGCTGGATCGCTTTACCTGCAACGGTCCGTCCCGGGACGAGGTTCATCGCCGGAGACCCCATGAAGGTGGCAACAAAAATATTCGCAGGCCTGCCATAGATTTCCGCCGGCGTGCCGAATTGCTGCACCTCGCCATCCTTCATCACGGCAATACGGGTCGCCATGGTCATGGCCTCGACCTGATCATGCGTCACATACACAATCGTTGTTCCCAGACGCTGATGCAGCTTCTTGATTTCGGTCCGCATATCGACGCGCAATTTTGCATCAAGATTTGAGAGCGGTTCGTCGAACAGAAAGATTTTCGGATCACGGACCAGAGCCCGCCCCATTGCAACGCGCTGCCTTTGCCCACCCGACAATTGTTGCGGCTTCCGGTCCAGCAAATGCCCGATCTGGAGAAGATCAGCCACGTCCTTCACCTTTCGCGCCTGTTCCTCGCGCGAAACACCCTGCATCTTCAGCGAAAATGCGATGTTTTTGCCCACTGTCATTGACGGATAAAGCGCATAGGACTGGAAAACCATCGCGATATCGCGCTCTTTCGGCTCGAGATCATTGACCGGTTTTCCGTCAATCACGATGGAGCCACTGGTCAGATCCTGCAATCCGGCAATGATGTTCAGCAATGTGGATTTGCCGCACCCCGACGGACCGACAAGCACCAGAAACTCCCCGTCCCCAATCGAGAGATCAATCCCCTTCAAAATATCAACGGAGCCAAACCGCTTCGTGACCCGCTCGATGTTCAACGTCGCCATGATGTTTGAGCCCCTTTAACCCTTGACTGCACCGGCCATCAGGCCGCGCACGAAATACCGGCCCGCGAAGACATAGACCGCAATTGTCGGTAGTGCCGCGATCATCGCGCCCGCCATATCGACATTGTACGCCTTGGTCCCCGTAGACGTGTTCACAAGATTGTTCAGGGCCACCATGAGCGGCCTCGTATCCGGCCCCGAAAAAGAGGCACCGAACAGAAAATCATTCCAGATATTCGTGAATTGCCAGATGATCGAGACCACCACTGTCGGCCAGGAAATCGGCAGCAAGATCAGAAAAAAGATCGACCAGAACCCCGCGCCGTCAATGCGCGCCGCCTTCACCAATTCGTCGGGAACCGCAATGTAGAAATTCCGGAAGAACAAGGTTGTAAACGAAATACCGTAAATGACATGAACGAAGATCAAGCCCGGCATCGTCCCCGCAATCCCGAGCAATCCCAGCACCCGCGCAATCGGAATCAGAACAATCTGGAAGGGAATGAAGCATCCGAACAGCATCATCGCAAAAATGATCGTGTCATACTTGAAGCGCCACTTTGTCAGGATATATCCGTTGATCGCGCCCACAGAAACCGAGATCAGCACCGCACAAACTGTCATGACGATCGAATTGAAAAAGTAATTCTTCAACCCCTGGCAATCCACCGCAATACAGGCTTTCGACCACGCCAATCCCCACGCTTCGAACGAGGGCTCACGCGGCGGTGTCAGGATCGTATTGTTTTCAAACGGTGCCATTCCGGTAATTTCAGGCATCCCCTTGAGGGATGTGAACACCATCGCGGCAAGCGGCACGAGAAACCCAATTGCAGCGACAACCA
>Ga0209033_1000604_pt1 | contig 20953 bp, 16 predicted proteins | sample LauGreFa1BDMLBDN_2_FD_188218 | JGI IMG/M metagenome (GOLD analysis project Ga0209033, IMG submission 188218) | Freshwater lake microbial communities from Lake Michigan, USA - Fa13.BD.MLB.DN (SPAdes) (version 2) | ecosystem: Environmental > Aquatic > Freshwater > Lake | place: Lake Michigan, USA...
ATATAAGATAAAACTAAATACTAAAGCTGAGGAATAACCGAAGTTCTTTGTATTTATTAAGAAATTGATTCACTTGAATGGCTAAAAACATTCTAATAGTTCCAAGTAATTCGACCTCAAGAACGGCAAACAGAGTTCCTTACATTGATTACCTCAATGATACGAACCCTATATCTATGAAATTCTTGACTGCGAGCACGCTCACTTTTTCATCGACAACAACCCCTATTATTCTTGGTTTAAGTGGAAACACCAATGACAGTGTATTGAATGTTCAAGCTAATATCATCAACGTCCATAACAATCTTACAATTGGTGGAATCCAAGTAATCAATAGCACAAATAATTGGGTCGGGCCCACGACTAATATCCAAGGTGCTCAAGGTGCCCAAGGAGCTACGGGATTAAGCGCTTCAGGTACGACAACACCAATACCACCAGCATTCACAGTTTCTTTATCACCAACTGATAATGTGGTTTATAGTTCTTTCGGAACAAAGTTTCTTGCACAGGGTTTTAGTTCTGATGGTACAGGAGCAAACCAATTTACTTACGAAACCGCATTAGTCGGTGGTACCTACACAGGTACAACTTGGGCAAATCCGAACTCCAATCTTGTCGATGGACCAATGAATAGATGTGCAGTTTGGCATGATGATGACACTGCGGTTTACGGTTTGTGGTTAGGAACAAGTGATTGTGTATCAGGTTTAACAGAAGCCAAAACATATTATATTGGTGTTGCTGCGGATAATAACTTTCGATTGGATGTTGATGGTTTCACAATTGTTAATACTACTGGAGGTACATTAAGCGGAACTGACCTCGTATTCAAATGGTGGAGAGTATTTCCAGTTGTTTTATCTTCAGGAAACCATACAATAAATTTATATGGTAGAGATAATGGTTCCGTGGGAGCTTTCGGATGTGAAATTTACAATAATACTATCCAACAACTAACAGCGGCCACTTCACCGAATCAACTTAATATTATATTTTCAACCAGTGCTTATACTGCTGCTGAGATTGTTCAAACAGGTGAAGGGGTTTATCTTTCATCAGGCTATACGTGTCCTGCAGGTTATGTTTATTCCGAGTGTGGTAATCTTTGTATAGGGTATGGTTCATCTATTGGTGCTACAGGAGCACAAGGTAATGTTGGTTTTTCTGGAAATACAGGAGCTCCAGGACCAACAGGACCTCAAGGACCAGGAGCGGTAGGAGCACCTCAAGGGGCACAAGGAAATCAGGGAGCGAGAGGACCAGCAGGTGCTCAAGGGGCACAAAGTTCAGTACAGGGTGCTCAAGGAGCTCAAGGTAAAACGGGTGCACAAGGAAGTACGGGAGCCCAAGGTTCTGTGCAAGGAGCCCAAGGTAAACAAGGGGCACAAGGAGCGACGGGTCCTACAGGTGCCCAAGGGTCAGTACAAGGAGCACAAGGTGCAACTGGTCCTACAGGTGCTCAAGGTCCAACTGGTGCTCAAGGAGGTGTACAAGGTGCCCAAGGTGCACAAGGAGTTAAAGGAGATTTTGGTAACCAAGGTGCCCAAGGAGGAGATACAGGAGCTCAAGGTGCAACAGGACAGACAGGTGCCCAAGGTTCACAAGGAGCACAAAGTTCAAATACAGGGGCTCAAGGACCACAAGGTAAACAAGGTGCTCAAGGTAACCAAGGAGCGCAAGGAGGTGCTCAAGGAGCCCAAGGAGCAAGAGGACCGGCAGGTGCACAAGGGGCTCAAGGGGCTCAAGGTAGTGTACAAGGTGCTCAAGGAGCCACAGGAAAACAAGGGGCTCAAGGAGCTCAAGGAGCCCAAGGTGCTAACACAGGTGCTCAAGGAGCCACAGGAAAACAAGGGGCTCAAGGAGCTCAAGGGGCTCAAGGTGGTGTACAAGGTGCACAAGGTAAAACAGGTGCCCAAGGTGCTCAAGGTGCACAAGGTGCTCAAGGGGCTAACACGGGGGCTCAAGGCGCTACGGGACCAACTGGAGCCCAAGGTAATACAGGTGCTCAAGGTAGTGTTCAAGGAGCTCAAGGTAAAACAGGTGCTCAAGGTGCTCAAGGTGCTCAAGGAGCCCAAGGAGCAAATACAGGAGCTCAAGGAGCCACAGGAAAACAAGGTGCACAAGGAGCTCAGGGAGCTCAAGGTGGTGCTCAAGGAGCTCAAGGAGGAAAAGGAGCCACAGGAAACCAAGGTGCTCAAGGAGCTCAAGGTGCAAACACAGGAGCTCAAGGTGCCGTTGGACCAACAGGAGCTCAAGGAAACACCGGTGCCCAAGGAAGTGTTCAAGGTGCCCAAGGTGCCACAGGTCCAACAGGGGCTACGGGTTCCCAAGGTGCTCAAGGTGGGGCACAAGGGGCACAAGGTGCTAGAGGTCCATCAGGAGCTCAAGGTAACACAGGAGCACAAGGTGGTGTACAAGGGGCTCAAGGTAAACAAGGGGCTCAAGGGGCACAAGGAGCGCAAGGTGCTCAAGGAAGTGTACAAGGTGCTCAAGGTGCGACAGGTCCAACTGGGGCCCAAGGTCCTACAGGTGCTCAAGGGGGTGTTCAAGGTGCCCAAGGAAAGACTGGTGCTCAAGGTGCCCAAGGCTCTCAAGGAGCACAAGGTGCAAATACCGGAGCTCAAGGAGCCACAGGTCCAACAGGAGCACAAGGTAATACAGGAGCTCAAGGAGGTGTACAAGGTGCACAAGGTGCTACAGGAGCTCAAGGAGCAACAGGTTCTCAAGGTGCTCAAGGAGCCAATCAAGGTGCTCAAGGTGCTCAAGGAAAACAAGGCGCTCAAGGAGCCCAAGGGGCGCAAGGAGGAACTCAAGGTTCACAAGGTGCGAGAGGACCTGCAGGGGCTCAAGGAGCCCAAGGGGCACAAGGGGCTAATGCGGGGGCTCAAGGTGCCACAGGACCAACTGGAGCCCAAGGTAATACAGGTGCTCAAGGTGCCAATACAGGTGCTCAAGGAAAAACAGGGGCTCAAGGAGCCCAAGGTTCACAAGGTGCCCAAGGTGCCAATACAGGTGCTCAAGGTGCTACCGGAAACACAGGAGCCCAAGGTTCTCAAGGTGCTCAAGGTGCCAACACAGGTGCTCAAGGAAACACAGGAGCTCAAGGAGCTCAAGGTTCCCAAGGTGCTCAAGGAGCAAATACGGGTGCTCAAGGTGCCACAGGACCGACAGGTGCTCAAGGAAACACAGGAGCTCAAGGAGGTACACAAGGTTCCCAAGGTGCTAGAGGTCCAGCAGGGGCTCAGGGTTCACAAGGAGCACAAGGAGCTAGTACGGGAGCTCAAGGTGCGACAGGACCTACTGGAGCACAAGGTAATACAGGTGCTCAAGGAGGTGTCCAAGGTGCAACAGGGCCTACAGGAGCTCAAGGGGCTCAAGGTTCTCAAGGAGCCCAAGGTGCAAACACGGGAGCTCAAGGTGCCACAGGTCCAACAGGAGCACAAGGTAATACAGGTGCACAAGGGGGAGCTCAAGGTGCCCAAGGGGCGAGAGGACCGACAGGAGCTCAAGGTGCTCAAGGAGCTCAGGGAGCTAGTACAGGAGCCCAAGGAGCCACAGGTCCGACAGGAGCTCAAGGAAATACGGGTGCACAAGGAGGAGTACAGGGGGCACAAGGTAAGACAGGTGCACAAGGGGCCCAAGGTTCTCAAGGTGCACAAGGAGCGAGTACAGGAGCTCAAGGAGCCACAGGTAAACAAGGTGCTCAAGGTTCTCAAGGAGCTCAAGGTGGTGTTCAGGGTGCTCAAGGAAAGACAGGAGCTCAAGGAGCCCAAGGTTCTCAAGGAGCCCAAGGTGCGAGTACTGGTGCTCAAGGAGCCACAGGTAAACAAGGTGCTCAAGGTGCTCAAGGTTCTCAAGGGGCGCAAGGTAAACAAGGAGCTCAAGGGGTAACCGGACCAACAGGTGCTCAGGGAGCTCAAGGAGCAAGCACAGGAGCCCAAGGTAACCAAGGAGCAAGAGGAGTTCCTGGTGACACCGGAAATACGGGTGCACAAGGAAATGCTGGTGGTCAGGGTTCTCAAGGTAACCAAGGAGCTCAAGGCGCTGCAAGTGGAACGCAAGGTGCGCAAGGAGCTACAGGGGATGGAGGAAAACAAGGTGCACAAGGAACTGCGGGTGCAACAGGTACGGCTGGAGGTCAAGGTGCTCAAGGTTCTACGGGTGCTCAAGGTGCTGCTAGTGGAACCCAAGGTGCTCAAGGTGTTGCTGGGTTTACAGGACCACAAGGTGCACAAGGACTTAATCAAGGTGCTGGTAACCAAGGAGCTCAAGGCTCAGCACCGACAGGTGCAACAGGTGCGCAGGGACCTCAAGGTCCGAAAGGACCCACTGGTGCTCCAGGGGTCAACGGAGCTCAAGGTGCACAAGGACCACAAGGTGCACAAGGATTCCAAGGTGCGGGCGGACCAACTGGTCCACAAGGAGCACAAGGGGCTCAAGGTGCTACAGGTCCACCATCAGATAGAAGACTCAAATCAAATATTAAACCTCTTTTCAATACACTTTCGAAAACAAAAAAACTTGAAAGCATTAGATTCGTTTGGGATGACCAACATGAGAAAATACGCAAGAATGATTCGATAAAGATAAAACAGAAATATTTTGGACCATCAATCGGATATATTGCACAAGAGGTTGAAGAAGTTGTACCTGAATTGGTATTTACTGATGAAGAAGGCTACAAAACATTGAGCTATGGACAACTTGTATCTATTGGTATAGGGGCTGTTCAAGAACAACAAAAAGTGATTGATTCGCTTTTGGAAAGAATAAATAAGTTAAAATCTATTATAGGTGGCTGAAGATATAATTATAACCCCCAGTAGTGGAAGTATACAATTCTATGACCTCAATACTCAATTAATTACTTGGGTTATCGAAAGCGGTTCTCTGAATTTCAAGAAGTCTGCAACAGAGGCTCTTGCTATCAACAACACTGCTCCGATGTTCAGAGTTACCTCTTCGGATTTGAGACTAATTACTGGTCTTTATAACTCTTCAGGTTTATTAATCAATACATCAGGTTGGCAAGGTGCAAGACAACCCACAGGACCTGTAGGTGCACAAGGTGCTCAAGGAACACAAAGTGGTCAAGGAGCCCAAGGATTTCAGGGTTCTCAAGGTTCACAAGGAACGCAAGGAGCTCAAGGTGCTCAAGGTCCGAAGGGTGCTCAAGGTTCTATAGGCCCAACAGGGGCTCAAGGAGATATAGGGCCAACAGGGTTTATAGGAAGCCAAGGAGATTTAGGTTCCACGGGAGCTCAAGGTAACACAGGAGCTCAAGGGTCAACAGGTGCGCAAGGTGCGGTTGGACCTACAGGGGCTCAAGGACTAACAGGTGCACAAGGACCTGTGGGTGCTCAAGGAGCGGTTGGACCAACAGGAGCACAAGGAACAACTGGTACTCAAGGGTCTACGGGGTCACAAGGTGCAGTCGGACCTACGGGTGCACAAGGTGCTCAAGGTGCTGTAGGTATTCAGGGTTCTCAAGGTGCAGTCGGACCCACAGGTGCACAAGGAACAACAGGTGCCCAAGGTTCAACAGGAGCTCAAGGTGATTTCGGTGCCCAAGGAAGTGCTGGACCACAGGGAGCTCAAGGTTCACAGGGTGCTCAAGGTAATACAGGAGCACAAGGTTCTCAAGGTATTACAGGATTTCAAGGTTCAGACGGAGCCCAAGGTGCTGTGGGACCAACAGGTGCTCAAGGAACAACAGGTGCTCAAGGTAATACAGGGGCACAAGGAAACACAGGTGCACAGGGTGATACAGGGGTTACAGGACCTGCTGGAGACACAGGTGCTCAAGGTGCGGTTGGACCGACAGGTGCTCAAGGTACAACTGGTGCACAAGGTAACACAGGTGCACAGGGAAATACAGGTGCACAAGGAGCTACTGGTCTTACAGGTCCACAAGGGGCACAAGGTTCACAAGGAGCAGTAGGACCTACAGGTGCTCAAGGACCCACAGGAGCACAAGGAAATACAGGTGCCCAAGGTAATACAGGAGCACAGGGTGCGACAGGAGTTACGGGACCTGCTGGTGATACAGGAGCCCAAGGTAATGTCGGACCAACAGGTGCACAAGGTCTTGTCGGATTCCAAGGTTCAACAGGGGCTCAAGGAAACACAGGGGCACAAGGGGCTACAGGAACAACAGGTCCACAAGGAGCTCAAGGAACCCAAGGTGCGGTAGGACCGACAGGCGCACAAGGAGCGGTTGGTGCTCAAGGACCTCAAGGTGCCCAAGGTAATTTGGGACCTACAGGTGCTCAAGGCATTACAGGTTTCCAAGGTTCAGATGGAGCGCAAGGTGCGGTCGGACCTACAGGAGCTCAAGGACTTCAAGGTGCACAAGGTAATACTGGTGCTCAAGGTGCAGTAGGACCTACAGGTAATACAGGTCCACAAGGAGCACAAGGTGCCACAGGTAATCAAGGTGCGGTAGGACCAACAGGAGCACAAGGGTCAGTTGGTTCACAAGGTGCTCAAGGGGCTGTTGGTAACACAGGAGCTCAAGGAGCAACAGGACCAACAGGACCACAAGGTGCGCAAGGTACACAGGGTGCCGTTGGTCCACAAGGTGCCCAGGGTAGTGTGGGCGCACAAGGTTCTCAAGGTGATACAGGTAACACGGGAGCCCAAGGTAATACAGGTAATACAGGTCCAGCGGGAAACACTGGAGCTCAAGGTAATGTGGGACCAACGGGAGACACTGGACCAACAGGATTTCAAGGTTCAACTGGAGCTCAAGGTAACACAGGAGCCCAAGGTGCTACAGGCCCAACAGGAGCCCAAGGTGCTCAAGGTTCACAAGGTGCGGTTGGACCTACAGGTGCTCAAGGAGCTGCTGGTTCACAAGGAGCTCAAGGTGCTACAGGTAATACGGGAGCCCAAGGCGCTACAGGAACTGCTGGTTCACAAGGCGCTCAAGGGGCTACAGGACATACAGGAGCTCAAGGTGCTCAAGGAGCTGGAGGTTCAACAGGAGCTCAAGGGGCCACAGGTAATACTGGAGCTCAAGGTGCGACAGGTCCAACAGGACCACAAGGAGCTCAAGGTTCTCAAGGTGCAGTCGGACCAACAGGTGCTCAAGGACCAACAGGTTTTCAGGGTTCTCAAGGTGCGGTTGGACACACAGGTGCACAAGGTGCAACAGGACCGACAGGTCCTCAAGGTGCTCAAGGTGCGCAAGGTGCGGTTGGACCAACTGGTAATACTGGACCACAAGGGTCACAGGGTGCTACAGGGGCACAAGGAAACACAGGAGCTCAAGGTGCAACAGGACCTACAGGACCACAAGGTGCTCAAGGTTCTCAAGGTGCGGTTGGACCTACAGGTGCTCAAGGCCTTACAGGATTTCAAGGACCAACTGGAGCAGTGGGACATACAGGAGCCCAAGGTGCTACAGGCCCAACAGGAGCCCAAGGTGCTCAAGGTTCACAAGGTGCGGTTGGACCTACAGGAAATACAGGTCCACAAGGTTCGCAAGGAGCACAAGGTGCGGTAGGACATACAGGAGCCCAAGGTGCGACAGGTCCAACAGGAGCTCAGGGTTCAACAGGTGCTCAAGGTGCGATTGGACCCACAGGCGCTACAGGACCACAGGGTTCAACAGGTGCTCAAGGTGCGGTTGGACATACAGGAGCCCAAGGCGCAGTTGGTCCAACAGGACCACAGGGTTCAACAGGTGCTCAAGGTGCAACAGGAAACGTAGGACCTGCTGGCGCATCAGGACCTCAAGGAGCTCAAGGAGCAACAGGAAATACAGGTGCTCAAGGTGCAACAGGAAATGTGGGACCACAAGGTTTCCAAGGTGGTACAGGTCCACAAGGTGCGATAGGTGCAACAGGGCCAACAGGAGCTCAAGGAAAGACTGGAGCTCCAGGTGCAAATGGACCTCAAGGTGCAACTGGTCCTACAGGTGGTGGAGGTCCAACAGGAGCTCAGGGTTCACAAGGAGCTCAAGGGTCAACAGGACCAACAGGTGCTCAAGGTAAAACCGGGGCAGCAGGTGCTAATGGTCCACAAGGAGCACAAGGTCCTCAAGGAGGACAAGGAGCCCAAGGTGATGTAGGGGTTGCAGGTACGACGGGAGCTCAAGGTGCTACAGGTGGTACCGGAGGACAAGGTGCGCAAGGAGCCCAAGGACCAACAGGAGGTCAAGGTTCACAAGGACCAGCAGGTTCAGCTGGACCACAAGGAGCAGCTGGTGGCACAGGTAAAACAGGAGCTCAAGGTAATCCAGGGGGAACAGGGCCACAAGGTGCCCAAGGAGCTCAAGGACCAACGGGACCACCATCATTTACATGTCTTTCAGTTTACCATCAGGCGGGTTACTCTTGTTATATCGCGTGTAACTTCGGAACTGGTTTAAATCCTTATTATCAGGATACCGGAGGGTATTCACCATACACCTGTCATTATTTAAGTTATACTAACTGTAACAACAGTGCGTGTGATTGGAATGGTTTTTATCCATTTTTCAATTATGGAGGAGATTGTTACGCCTATAGTTATAGTTGTGGATGTGGTAGTTACAATTCAGCTTGTGCTTATTCTGACGTAAGACTCAAAGAAGGTATTGAAACACTAAAAGATGCTCTCATAAGAATAATGAAACTCGAGCCAGTAGAATATGATTGGAATGAGAATTTAAGAGTTGATTATCCTCACCTCAAAGACCAAGGAAAATTACATTCAATTGGTTTAATTGCTCAAGAAGTAAGAGAGTATTTTCCTGAAGTTGTAAGACTAATGAATGATGGATATTATGTGTTAGATTATGAAAAATTAAACGCTGTTTTGGTAGAAGCTATAAAAGAACAACAACTATTTATTGATTACATAAACAACGAAATCGAAAGACTAGAAAAAGTATTAGATAATGGCTAACGTTATAATTTATCCTCAAGGTATAGGTGGTGTAGGGAACCCAGTCCTTCGTTTCGATGATGGAAGTAATCAACTAGCTTGGTCGGTTGGAAACCAATCTATGGTTTTATCCTCCTCAACTGTAACGAGCGGACTTACAATAGATTCAACAAAGGTTTTCTTTACAGGGGCTTCAATAACATCAGGTTCATTGTATGTGGGAGCAACTCAATGGGTTGATTCAAATGCCATTTGGGTCGGTCCAACAACAAATATGAAGGGAAATCAAGGAGCCCAAGGTGCTCAAGGACAAGTTGGAGCATATGGTCCTAAAGGCGCTCAAGGTTCACAAGGTAATCAAGGAGCTCAAGGTAATCAAGGAGCTCAAGGGGTTCAAGGAGCCCAAGGAGCTCAAGGTGGACAAGGTGCCCAAGGAAACCAAGGGGCTCAGGGTGGACAGGGAGCCCAAGGTTCACAAGGAGGACAAGGGGCCCAAGGTTCACAAGGTGGTCAAGGAGCTCAAGGAGGGCAAGGAGCCCAAGGTGGTCAAGGAGCCCAAGGTAATCAAGGCGCTCAAGGAGCTCAAGGAGGACAAGGAGCTCAAGGAGGACAAGGTGCTCAAGGTTCTCAAGGAGGACAAGGAGCTCAAGGAGGACAAGGTGCTCAAGGTGGTCAAGGTGCACAGGGTCCACAAGGAGCCAAAGGTTCACAGGGAGCTCAAGGAGCCCAAGGAGGTCAAGGTGCTCAAGGTTCACAAGGAGGACAGGGAGCTCAAGGCGGACAAGGAGCCCAAGGAGGTCAAGGTGCTCAAGGTATTCAAGGACCACTAGGTGCTCAAGGAGGACAAGGAGCTCAAGGAGCCCAAGGTAATCAAGGTGCACAAGGTGGTCAGGGAGCCCAAGGTGGACAAGGAGCACAAGGAGGACAAGGTGCCCAAGGTTCACAAGGTGGGCAAGGAGCTCAAGGTGGACAAGGAGCTCAAGGTGGACAAGGAGCTCAAGGTGCTCAAGGTAACCAAGGTGCTCAAGGAGGACAAGGTGCTCAGGGAGGACAAGGTGCTCAAGGTAACCAAGGTTCTCAAGGTGGAACAGGAGCACAGGGAGCTCAGGGCGGCCAGGGTGCGCAAGGAGCGCAAGGTGTCCAAGGTTCGCAGGGAGGTCAAGGAGCCCAAGGTGGACAAGGAGCTCAAGGTAATCAAGGCTCACAAGGTGGAACAGGTGGACAAGGTGCACAAGGAGGACAAGGAGCTCAAGGAGCTCAAGGTAACCAAGGTGCCCAAGGAGGACAAGGAGCTCAAGGAGGTACAGGTAATCAAGGTGCCCAAGGAAGCCAAGGTAATCAAGGTGCCCAAGGAGCTCAAGGAGGACAAGGTGCCCAAGGTGCTCAAGGAGTTCAAGGTTCACAAGGTAATCAAGGTGCACAAGGTGGACAAGGAGCTCAAGGTGCACAAGGTGGACAAGGAGCCCAAGGTGGACAAGGAGCTCAAGGTGGGACAGGTAACCAAGGTGCACAAGGAGGTCAAGGTGCTCAAGGTAATCAAGGTGCCCAAGGAGGACAAGGAGCTCAAGGTAATCAAGGTGCTCAAGGTGGGACGGGAGGTCAAGGTGCTCAAGGTGGTCAAGGAGCACAAGGAGCACAAGGAGCACAAGGAGCACAAGGAGGACAAGGAGCTCAAGGAGGGCAAGGAGCTCAAGGTAATCAAGGTTCACAAGGTGCCACAGGTAACCAAGGTGCTCAAGGAGGACAGGGTGCTCAAGGAGCTCAAGGTGTTCAAGGCTCTCAAGGTAATCAAGGAGCACAAGGAGGACAAGGAGCTCAAGGTAATCAAGGTTCACAAGGTGCCACAGGTAACCAAGGTGCTCAAGGAGGACAAGGAGCACAAGGAGCCCAAGGAGGGCAAGGAGCTCAAGGAGGACAAGGAGCACAAGGGGGGACAGGTAACCAAGGTGCTCAAGGAGGTCAAGGAGCCCAAGGTGGTCAGGGTGCTCAAGGAGGACAAGGAGCACAAGGAGCACAAGGTGTTCAAGGTTCTCAAGGCAATCAAGGAGCCCAAGGTGGTCAAGGTGCACAAGGTAATCAGGGAGCTCAAGGTGGTACCGGAAATCAGGGAGCTCAAGGAGGACAGGGAGCTCAAGGAGCTCAAGGTAATCAAGGTGCGCAAGGTAACCAAGGTGCACAAGGTGGCCAAGGAGCACAAGGTAATCAGGGAGCTCAAGGTGGAACTGGAAATCAAGGTGCACAAGGTGGCCAAGGAGCACAAGGTGCCCAAGGAGTCCAAGGTTCACAAGGTAATCAGGGAGCTCAAGGTGGTACCGGAAATCAAGGCGCTCAAGGAGGACAAGGTGCTCAAGGAAATCAAGGTGCGCAAGGTGGCCAAGGTGCACAAGGAGCACAAGGTGTTCAAGGTTCACAGGGTAACCAAGGAGCTCAAGGAGGACAAGGTGCACAAGGTGTTCAAGGTTCTCAAGGAGCAATAGGTGCTCAAGGCTCACAGGGTGGACAAGGTGCACAAGGAGCCCAAGGAGTTCAAGGTTCACAAGGTAACCAAGGAGCTCAAGGAGGAACAGGAAACCAGGGAGCTCAAGGAGGAACAGGTGCCCAAGGTGCTCAAGGTTCTCAAGGTGGCCAAGGTGCACAAGGAGCCCAAGGAGTTCAAGGGTCACAAGGTAATCAAGGAGCTCAGGGTGGACAAGGAGCACAAGGAAATCAAGGTTCACAAGGTGCCACAGGAAATCAAGGAGCCCAAGGTGGTCAAGGTGCACAAGGAGCACAAGGAAATCAGGGAGCTCAAGGTGGACAAGGTGCTCAAGGTGGACAAGGTGCTCAAGGTAATCAAGGTTCTCAAGGCGCGGTTGGAGCTCAAGGTTCACAAGGAGGACAAGGTGCTCAAGGTTCGCAAGGTACCCAAGGTGCTCAAGGACCTACTGGTTCACAAGGTGCTCAAGGACCTGTAGGACCATCGCCAGTCGGAGCTCAGGGAGCTCAAGGTTCACAAGGAGGACAAGGTGCTCAAGGTAATCAAGGTGCTCAAGGTCCGAAGGGAGCTCAAGGTGGACAAGGAGCTCAAGGTGCGGTAGGACCATCACCAACGGGTGCTCAAGGTGCTCAAGGACCTGCCGGAGGACAAGGTGCTCAAGGTCCGAAGGGTTCACAAGGTGGACAAGGTGCACAAGGGAGTACAGGGGCACAAGGAGCCGTCGGAGCGTCACCAACAGGCGCACAAGGCTCACAAGGCCCCGCTGGAGGACAAGGTGCTCAAGGTTCAAGAGGACCAACAGGAGCCCAAGGCGCACAAGGAATTGCAGGAACTAAAGGAGGTCAAGGTGCTCAAGGAGCTGCTGGACCAACTGGACCGCAAGGGGCTCAAGGTGCTACGGGACCAGCAAGTTCAACACAAGGTGCTCAAGGTACGGGTGGTGACCCAGGTATAGCTGGTCCTACTGGACCACAAGGAGGTCAGGGTGCTCAAGGTACAACTGGTCCGCAAGGTCCGCAAGGTGCTCAAGGGGCGAAAGGACCTTTTGGACCATCTGACCAAAGATTCAAGAAAAATGTAGAAAGAATCAAATCTTCTGAAGCGTTAACTAAAATTATGAAGATGAGAGGGGTCAAATTCACATGGAAAACTGGACAGGTTGGTACTGAAGTTAAAACAAAACACGATATTGGATTCATTGCTCAAGAAATCCAAAACGTATTTCCTGAATTGATAATACCAAATAACAGCAGTAATACGAACTACTTGAGATTAAAGTACGATGAAATAGTTTCAATTTGTTTGGAAGCGGTAAAAGAACAATCAATTGTATTGGAGGTTTCAGAATCGAAAATTCAAAAACTTGAAAACAAGGTGAAAGAGAAAGGGTTATTTTAAATTATCTTTTTTGAAGAATCATTTCCTTAATTTCTTCAGTGGTATTGTACAGTAAAGTCAAAAAATTTGGCCAAATTTTAGGACCATGTTTCTTGATTAGTTCAATGTAAGTAATATAATAAGGCTCGTCTTTCTTTCTTGGTAACAAATCGGAAATATTGGGATAGTTAGATTGAATGTTTGCAACTAATTGAGCGATTCTTGAATCGGGAATATCTTCGTCATTTATTCTTAAAAGTATATCATCAGTAAGTTTACTTCTTTGTTCTCCTTTAGCAAAATAGTTCAATAGATTATCTAGTGACTTCAAAAGATATTTTTTATTTTCAGGTTTTTTTAGTTGTTTGAGTCTTCTCTTATATTCGTTAACAAGACCTTCCATAAATTCGTTTGATATCGCTCTAAATTCAATAGGATGTCCCCAATATGCTTCGTCTGAATGTTCATTATAACTTGCCAAGTAGGGAATCGACATCTTTGTAGACTGCGAAGGGTCTGTGGCGTGTAACATTTCATGGTAGATTGTCAAGAATAAATTTTTCTTTGAACCATACTCTTTGGGTTGTAACTCCATGATGAAGTCCATGGGGTCCCTTGAATATGCTGGTTTTGTTTCAACCTGACCTATAAATTTCAATCTTGGATTGATTACAACTTTAACATTACCCTCAACTCCGTCGGATGTTTGAAACCTTATATTATCAACCATCGTTTTACGTGTAATAGGTTTGTTTCTTAAAGCCCAAAGTTTTTCTGTGACCTCCATCATCTTGGTGTAGACTTCAGGTGAGAATTTGAATCTTTTACCCTCTGAAATTACATTTTCTAATATGTTCAATATCTTCATCATCTATCCAAGTCTGTACTCCAATCGATTGGAATTTTTTTAGGTTTAATTTTTTTTGAATATTTTTCGAAGGCTTGGGTAAATTTGTAAATTTCTGGTTTAATGTCCTTAATTCTTCTCATACTACCGTCAACCCCTGTAGATAAATAGGCTTGAAGTTCATCTTCGTAAACATTATCACCATATCCGGCTTCTTTAATTTTATCAAAAATCTTTTCTTTCACGCTCGGGTTCATTTCATTGATAATAGTTGACATTTCTTTTTTGTAACTGGGGTTCGCAAACCAAAGTCCGTGAGCCATTTCGTGGAATATAAGAGATGGGTCTTCTCCATTACTTTGGTCTATACCTATAAGATAAAAATTTTCACTACCAACCTTTTTTCTTATGGTGTCAACTACGCTAAACATTATAAGGTCGTAAAAATTTAAATCAGGAATCAATGCTGTACACGACTCAATGGAGTTACAGGGTATGTTGTAACCTGCCCAATCTTCATGGTAGGAAAAATAATCCTTCTTTGTTTTCTTTTTATAGAACTTTACAAAATCATTCCATTTGAATCCTTTACCTCTGAAGGAATCTGAATCGGATTCATAAAATTCTTGATAACGCATGAAAACTCTGGCTCTCAACCTATCATTTTTGATTACTAAAGCAAATATTCCCGGATACATCTCGAAAAGCTCGATTTGAGAAAGAATGTTTTTGATATTCTTCGGGGGTCTTTTTGAAGGACTGAAACCTCTTTGTTCATTTACCATAATCATATTTTATTAAATATAATCTCTAAAATAACTATTAATATTATTATCAACTTTTCTTGGGTCAGGGTAATCGCTGAATCTTACAGATAGACAATCATTTCCTTCTCTTAAAATTTCCAAAAAACTACCATGATATTCTAATGTACCGGAATTTCCATAACCTTTGTTATTTATTAAATAATCGTTTACATATCCCTCGAAATCATTGATAGGTACTTTAAATTTTTGTATTTGAGTGTCTTTTTTACTCGGATGTGGTATACTATACCATTTTCCTGTACCTTCGAAATACTTCGATAACTCATTCCAAATATCATCGTACACCTCATCTTGCATTGCGGAATTAAATGAATTACTATGAACAGAATACAAATCACTTTTCAATTCTCTTAATTCATCATCCAAAAGAGACTCCATAGATTCTTTATCATCAATAATTCTCAAAACGGAGTCGTTATTCATTTCCCAATATTCTTTGTGACCTTGTTCAGCGGCAATCAACTCCATTTCTTCAGTTTCAGGTGATAACTTTTGACCCGAAAGTAAACTGACAATTTTCTCTTTTAAAACTTCTAAATTCTCTTTAGTTAGTTCTTCGATTACATCTCGGTAAATATCATCACTTGTATCCCAATAAGGTTCCCACCAATCACCATCATCAGATAGTATCGACCTGATTGTGTCTTGACTAATATCGTTTCTCCTGTTATCACAGAATAAATCTGCTAAATCTTCTCTGTCACCAACCCAATATGCTTTATTTGTTTTTTCCTCTATTTCAATATCTCCAAGTAGTTTTTGTATCCATGTGTAATATTTTTCTCGGTCATTCTCATATAGCCAAAGGAGATATTCGTTTTGCCAAACCTCATGGTCCGAAGCGTTGTGTGGGTCTATTTCATCAAATAAACCTTTTCGTTTCAGAATGGTAAACCAAGTTTCGTAGTCGTTAAAATATTTTTTAACTTCTAAATCTCCATTATTGAATGCTTCCAAGAAATCCTCGAGGTTGTACATATCTATAAATACAAAAAAAGGGACAAATTTTGTCCCTCTAATAATTTCAAACAACCTTAAATTATCTTGAAGATTTATTTACGTTATAATACTTCTCGATAGTTTTTTTAATTGCTGTTTTTACATCTTCCTGTACCTGTACTCTCTGGCTCTGAGTCTGTGTCTGTTGAGCTGAAGGAGCGGGTGCCGGAGGATTTTGGTTTCCTTTATTTTTACATCCACAACCCATGATGATAGTTTTTTAAAAGTTTATTAATATAAATAGTTCCTTAAAACAATTATAAAATCAAAAAGATATTTATTAAATAAAAGTTCATGAAAAAATTTCGAATTTTGAAAGAAGATTATTCTGAAGAAGCCGCTGAAAGAAGACTTGATAAGGAGTGGGACCTAAATGAAAATACTCCAATAGAAGGTTTGAAGGCTCACGCCCTGTTCAAATATTTGGTGGACAACAATGATTTAACACCAATGGACGAAAATGACAAAAAGAGTCTATCAGAATTGGAAAATCAATTGTCGGATTTGCAAGCCCAATTAGCTGAATTAGAAAAAAATGGGCAACCAACAGAAGAAATCGAAGATGAGATTGAAGTAATACAAGATGAGATATCAGAAATTTCCAACGTAGATGACGTTTACAAGATTGTACCTACGGGTGAATTTCATGATATGACAGAGTTTGAAGTTATAGATTCAGGTCTTTCGGGTAATAGATATGCTGTGGGAGATGCTTCAGAAACTCAATCAAGTGCAGAGGAGAGAGTTGAACAATTAATTGACGAAATAGGCTACGATGGGTTTAGTTCAGGATTTGCAGCATCTTATATAGATGAGGATAAAGTTGTGGAATATGCTAGAGACGTTTATAATGATGACGTTTACAACAATCCTGAAGTTTATTTAGATGACGACGACAGAATGTTATCTGAAAAACAAAATGAGCAAATTGCAGTTATAAAATACAAAGTATCAAAAATTGAAGAAAATATCTCCGATTTGGAAGATATGTTAGGTGATGAAGAGACTGATAGTGATATAGAAAAAAAAATACAACAACTAAATGAAGCCATTGAGGGTTATGAGGATGAGATTACCGAGATAGAGGATAATCCTGATGGTGATTGGCCTGAAGAGTTAATAGAAGAAAAAATAGAGTCCATGTTATACCGAGTGAGGAGGGACCCTCATGACTTTCTTGAGGAAATGGGTACCGATTTGGAATATTATATCGACAAAGAAAGTTTTATCGAGGGGGTTATTGATACAGATGGATATGGACATACCCTGAACGGATATGATGGAAGTATTGATGAGGTATATGTCAATAACATACTTTTCTATGTAATGAGAATTGATTAACCACCCGTTAAAGTTTATATTTAAAAAATGGGAAGAAGGAAAAAAACGAAATTTCAGTTGGACCCTGAATGGATATTTAAGGAACCGCTGGATTTTGAGTATAACAAATATACTTTATTGGATTATCTCCAAAAGTGTGAAAAGAAATTCGAAAATTTGGAAATATATCCCGATTTTGTGGAACTTTCATTACATCTAGCCAATATACAATCTATATCCAAAGAGAACGTTCTTCTTTTAACTGACAAAATTTTCGAATCTTGTGATGATGAAATTTTAATGAAAGAACTTTATCCAAAAAAACCACGTGACATCACAAAAGAGGAAGAAGTTGAGTTAGATAAAACTTTAAGATTTTCAGGTAACAAATTATTTGATGCTTTCAACATTGCAAAATCTATATGGAACATTGCTTATGATAATGTGAATGTAGTTTTAAGAAAAAACAAACCAAACTTGGTTTCGGGAATAGGTTACATCTATTATTATGACAAAGTTGATGACAAATTGTTTGTTTGGGAATTTAGAATCAAAAAGATTAAAGGAGATTCTGTCAACAACCGTACAATTTTAAAAAAAATATACGAAGGTGAGCACAATGACCTCACTCTTGCCAAAATCATAGACGAAAAGTCCACATGGAAAGATTCAGGAAAACATCATGATTTTCCAATATTCGAAATGAAAGTCGAACAAAGATTTCCAATGGAACCGACTATTATACCCATCATGAAAAGAAAGATAATGGCATATGTTTTTCAAATAGTTAATTTAGAAAAGATTAAAAATTTTGACACTGAAATTTAAATTATTATCTTTAAGGTATGGGTTTCAACAAAAGATTTGTTTCAAAAGAATATTCGATTAAAGCATTGAAAGAAAATTCCCTTAAGTTATATTATGGGAAAAGTGATATGTTAATTTTCGAAGACGATTTGAGTTCCAAAATATATCAACTTTTCAAAGAGGGAAAATCAGATATGGAAATTTTATCATTAATAAATCAAAACATGGAGGAAAAAACCAATGAAGTGTATCAAAGCAATCAGAGCATCTAAAGAAGTACAACTCGGTGAAATAAAAAGAGTTGACAATAAAACCGCTATGAATATGGTCGGTTTGTCTTGGGAGTACGTTTCTAAATCAGAATGGAAAAAAGAAACAAGAAAATCTAAAGCTCAAGAAACTGTAACTGAAGAAGTTAAGGAAAAAAAAGAATATAAAAAAGGAGAACGCTCCGAAAAACATAAAAACAAAAAATAATGGGAAACGTAAAGAAAAATTTGGCAGAAATGTTATTGCTTGAAGCCCAAGCACAAAAGGCGAAAGCACTTTTAACTTTGGAACTATTGTCCAATCACGCGGCAGGTATTGGAGACCACTCAACAGGAGATTTTTATAAAAATGCTGAAGAGGCACTTCAAATGTTGGTAGACGCCGACGATAAAATCGAAGCTTTAAATAAGTATTTTTCATAAAAGATGAAAAAAATTTTCAAAAAACTTGATTGGTGGTTTGATTATTATATTGTTTGGATGCTGTATAATGGAAACAAAACTCATCGTTACATAGAATACATGGAAAGAAAGTGGGGGAAGAAAAATTAGTTTCAGGACTTTATTTGAACGCATCATTGGACCTCAAAGTCATAACTTGGCTCGGGCACAAGACAGGGTCCACTTCAATGGTGAACATTCTAAACGAAATTGGTTTCAAGTATTACAAGTTTCATAACGGAGTTTTTGAGCTGGTTAACAACAAACCCTTAAGGGCTCACGGATGTTATCCGAACCAAATACCTGATGACTTCAAAATAATAGCGTCTTTCAGAAATCCCTTTTCTCAATTAGTTTCTGAGTACAAATATCAATCGATTGAAAATTATGAAAGTTATTTGATGAAGCTCTTTGAAGATAAAGACAGTTTAAACTGTTTTATTTTCAAAACCCGTTTTCCTGATTATATTGTAAGGATGGAAAACATGTTCGAAGACTATTCCCAAATAGAATTTATAACTGAAAGTAAGTTTTATAAATCTGGACTACTCAAAAGGTTTACAAAGTTTAAAATGAACGAAAACCCTTGGGGTTTAAATAATTGGAAAGATTATTATAATGAAAACTTGGCAAAAGTAGTAGTAGATACTTTTCCATACCATTTCTCTAAATATTACGACGAAAACTCTTGGAGGTAACATGTCAGATAGTAAACCCTATATAAATCAAAGACTAACCTATACTGATGACGGAAGGTTATTAGACGAGGATGGAAATGCTGTGATGATGGATTGGGAAAAACCAATCATGGAACAATCCGCAGAAATAGTTTGTCGAAACGGTGGTAGGGTTTTAAATGTAGGATTCGGAATGGGTCTTGTAGATTCATTTATAGAAAAATATGATATTGAAGAACATTGGATTATTGAACCACACATTGATGTTTATACCAAAATGTTCGAAGATGGATGGCATCTTAATCCAAGAGTTAGAATTATGTATGGTGACTGGCAATGGTATATCAAGTACATGCCAAAGTTTGATGGAATTTATATAGATACTTGGAGGGAAGAAATTCATGGATTTCAAGAGTACGCACCAAATATTCTGAAAGACAATGGAATTTTGTCATTTTTTAACAACCCGAGAACTGATGAGGAAGGACTTCACATGATGAAAACGGATTTCGAAATTGTCAGCTCATGGGGTGATGTAACTTTTGAAACAATCGATATACCTCATATCGATGATGTTGATAAACAAACCAACAAAGGTTTATATTATTGGCATCCTGAATGGAAAAAATATTATTGTCCAATTGTAAAAAAGAAAAAAAATTCAAATATGGCTGCAATCAACGAAACTTTCTTACCTGAAAAAGAAATGGTTAATCACCCGAACCATTATGGTGGCGAATCGAATGTTTACGAAGTAATCAAAGTTTGTGAAGCTTGGGATTTGGACCAAGACGCTTATTTGTTCAACGTGGTAAAATACGTTGCAAGAGCAGGAAAAAAAGATAAAGCAAAAGAAATCGAGGATTTAAAAAAGGCCGCTTTTTATCTTGAAAGAAAAATCAAAAATTTAGAAAAATGATTATTTGGTTAACAGGACAACCAGGTGCGGGTAAAACTACGATTTGCAGAAAAATTATGATGAGAGACTCACGTATTTTTCATATCGATGGAGATGATTTACGTGATTTGTTTGATAATAAAGATTACTCTGAAATTGGAAGAAGAAAGAACATTGAACTAGCACAACAAATTGCCCAATATCTCCATAATAAAGGTGAAGATGTTTTAGTTTCTTTGATTTCCCCTTATAAAGACCAAAGAGATAAGTTCAAAGAAAAGATGGGGGATAAATTGGTTGAGGTTTTTGTTCACACATCCGAAATCAGAGGAAGAGAAGATTTCTTTGTTAAAGAATACGGACAACCAACCGAAAATTACCTTGACATTGATACAACAAATGAAAGTGTTGAGGAGTCAGCTCAAAAAGTATTAGAGTATGTAAAGATTAAACCAAATACAACCAAATAAAAAGGTCTTTCATGGTTTATCATCATATTTACAAAACAGAATTTTTACAACTTTGTAATGATATTATAAAACACAAACAACTATGAAAAAAATTCACGTAGAAGGGGACCCAAAACTTAAAAACACAGGTGGGAAACAATACTCAATGGTTGTGGGCAGATTTCAACCATTTCACGATGGACATAAATGGTTAGTCAACCAATGTATCGATGAAGGTAAAAACGTCCTAATCTGCATCAGAGACATTCAACCAGACGAAAAAAATCCCTATACCGCCCAAGAAGTTGAAAACAATATTCTTCGAGAACTTTGGAAATTAGTTGGTCAAGAAAGAGTTAAGGTTATGATTATCCCTGATATTGAATCAGTTAACTTCGGTAGAGGTGTTGGTTATGATATAATTGAACACGTACCACCTCAAGAAGTAAGTGAGATATCCGCAACAAAGATTAGAGAACAACTGAAACAGGATGGGAAACTATAATGGAAAATATTTTTCATTTCGCTGGACTTAATGGAAAATAGTTTGTATTATTAAAAAAATAAGAATATAGTGGAAAATTTTATCAATAAAATTCATAACGGAGACTGTGTTGAGGTTATGAAACAATTACCCGAAAACTCTGTGGATTTAGTTGTAACTAGTCCTCCATATAATTGTGGTATCAAAT
>Ga0209033_1000607_pt1 | contig 20935 bp, 18 predicted proteins | sample LauGreFa1BDMLBDN_2_FD_188218 | JGI IMG/M metagenome (GOLD analysis project Ga0209033, IMG submission 188218) | Freshwater lake microbial communities from Lake Michigan, USA - Fa13.BD.MLB.DN (SPAdes) (version 2) | ecosystem: Environmental > Aquatic > Freshwater > Lake | place: Lake Michigan, USA...
TTAAAATTAAAGCATCAGAAGCAACTGCAGCATGGGCTAAGTTCCAAAGAAGTAAAGTGAAGACAAACATGCGTGGCATCATAAGATTCCGTAATGAATTTGATTCCTGAAATAATCATAACCGGGAAGGTAAAGCTTATGATCTGCTAAAAAAGAGCCAAGGTCAAGGATTAGCAGATTGAATTAATCAGAAAGACTAACTGCTTGGATCTGAGTGTTAATTTTGTTGATTCCAACAAGAAGGATTTCAGGTTAGATCAAGCAAACTACAGAATTTAGTAGATGCACCAAGAAAATTTTTAAAATACGAGTTATCTTGAAGGTATCCTTACGAAAGGAAGTTACGTATCTTGAACAAATCCGGTTAATATCACTAATTTGATTACTATTCCTAAACGAGAAACCGACCAAGAATCTGATATGAATTACGATCAAAGCAATCAACGAGATACCTTATTTGACCGTTTGAGTGGGTGTTTTCTAGGTGACCCAAAACCTGACAATTTGCCAGGTGGTCGAACCGAGGCACTCCGCAAGCTTAATGCCTACGATCCGGCATCCTACGGGCGTACGCGTAATCATATCGAAGGCACTGTCTCCCAGCTTTCCCCTTACATACGACATGGTATGCTTTCTTTAATAGAGGTGCGGGATCACCTGCGTTCGAAGTTCCCGAACGATCTAGGACGCTTTGAAGAATTCTTTCGTCAATTGGCTTGGCGTGACTTCTTCGAAAAAGTACTGACTTGGTACGGCCACGGGCTTGACGAAGACTTAGAAGAACCCAAGCATGGCGTTGCCCGATCATCCCGAATCCCCCTTGATGTTTTGAGCGGTGATACCGGCCTGCCATGTATCGATGGAATGCTTAGCGATCTTTTCGATCAAGGTTACCTGCACAATCATGCCCGCCTTTGGTTTGCAGCATACCTATGCCACTTCCGCGGGGTGCGTTGGCAAGAGGGGGCGAGGTTGTTTCGCCAATACCTTTACGATGGCGACATCGCAAGCAACTCTGCAAGCTGGCAGTGGGTGGAAGGCACATTTGCCAGCAAGCCGTACTTCATGAACAAAGATAACATCTCCAACTTCAGTAGTAGGAAATGGTGTAACTCGTGCAAGGTTAAATGCCCTTTTGATGCAGATTACCCCACACTGCAGCATCGTTTATTCGCTGGTTCGTCCGCGCCACTAATGTCGCAGGCTGCAAAGAAGGCAGAACCGATTAACAATATGCAGCAAAATAATCTTGCTCTTCCCGAAGATATTGCCCCACTACCACCCAACACCGATCTAATCTGGGTTCACGATGCTGCGATGTCATGGGCCGATGAGTGCGTGGCAAAAAATCCCAATGCTGCGGTAGCATTCATATTCAACGAACCCGCGTTGAAAGCTGAACCATGGGCTTATCACCGCCTTGCTTTTGTTACTGACGGTATCGACGACTTGTTTAAAAACTTACCGAACTCGACCAAACTGACTCTTGTTGGAGATCCAGTGGAAAGGCTTACAACCCTTGCCCACAAATTGGGCGCCACGACCATCCATATTTCCGAGCACCCCAACCCATGGGTCATAGAAACCGCCGATCAATTGCGCTTAAAGTTTCGGGTATTAGTCCACCCTAGGGCTACATTAACAGTGTACCCACCTGAACCTAAACGCTTCTCACGCTATTGGGAGAAAGTTGCCATACAAGTGCTGGGACACCGGCCAAGTTCGCCAAAAAGGAAGCACCAGTGACAAAAGCTACTGCCGTGATTTGGGTGAAACGGGATGCCAGGCTAACCGACAACCCCTGTCTGGTGGAAGCCGACCGACTCCAGCTCAACGCTCTGCCCTTCTTCTGTTTCGAACCATCGGTGCTATCTGCCAACGACACTTCAGATATGCATATTCAAGCTCAGTGGCAAGCCATAAACGGGCTTCGTCAAGGCTTAAGAAAAATGGGTTCTGATATTGTAATCGCATATGGCGAAGTCGTAGAAAAGCTAACCAAGTTGTATGAACGCATACCTTTCACCTATCTTTTTTCCCACGAAGAGATAGGCAACGACATAACCTTTCAGCGCGACCGAGCAGTCGCTAAGTGGTGCCTTGATAAAGGAATAACATATTGCGAGTTCCCACAATCGAGCGTAAGGCGAGGAGGAGTGAACCGGGACAAACTACAACAATTGTGGAGATCGCGAATTGCTGACATTCAACCGCTGCAGATTCCCCGTATTTCTCAACCTGAGGAACTTCGCACTATAGCTGCAAAAACAGCATTTCCCAAGCTGCCCCAGTTTACTACCAAACACCTTTGGCAGCCTGTGAGTGAGACTGATGCAAAAGCCACATTGGCGGACTTCCTCACCGTCCGGAGTCGATGGTATCGTGGAGGCATAAGCTCACCGAACACAGCTTTCACTGCAGGCTCGCGACTGAGCGTACATCTGGCATGGGGCACGATAACTTCAAGACAAATATGGCACGCAGTTCGATCCCGCCTTGCCGACCTCGATCCTAATGATCCTCTTTCCTCAAGATGGAAACAAAGTCTCAACGCATTTTTGAGCCGCTTGCACTGGCGAGATCATTTCACCCAGCGACTCGAGTCAGAACCTGAATTAGAGTTCCGAAGCCTCCATCCTTCGTACCGTGATGTGCCCTACGAAAATGATGAGCGACTGCATAAAGCGTGGCGTGAGGGCCACACTGGCTACCCTCTGGTGGATGCGGTGATGCGATGCCTTGCTGCTACCGGGTTCGTTAATTTTCGCATGCGTGCGATGGTGGTAAGTTTTGCATGCCATGTCCTGCATCTTGATTGGCGGCTAATCCACCCCCACCTTGCACGGGTCTTCCGAGATTATGACCCCGGCATTCACCTGAACCAATTGCAAATGCAGGCCGGAGTCGTCGGGTGGAACGCCATCCGTGTATACAACCCCGCCAAGCAACTGGCAGACTGGGACGCCGACTGCAAGTTTGTCAAGCGTTGGTTACCAGAACTGAAAGAACAGACTGCAGAACAAATTCTTAATGGTGAACTTCTACTAAAATATCCAGCGCAAGTTGTGGTATTCGCCGAGCGGGCTAAAAAAATGACCGACCAACTTTATGGCATCCGAAAGTCGACCGAAGCCAAAGCTGCAACAAGGGCGGTATTCCTGACCCATGGTTCTCGAAAGAAAGAACAATCGTTTCGACCAAAACGAGTCAAGCGCCCATCCCCGCCACCGATTCGTACACTTTTTGACGATATAAATGAAGACTATAATTCCGAATAAACTTTTACAATCTTTGTTAAAACATTCTAGAAGTGAACTCTTTTGCTTCTATGTTTGAGCATTGATGAGGGCTAAAGTTGCCTTTTCAATTAATCCGAAAGACTACCCGCCTGAATCTGACTTTTAAGTTTGTTGATTCTAGCAAGAAGAATTTCAGGCCAGATCAGAAAAACCGCAGAAGCTAGCAATATCAAAACAGCAACGGCAGTAACCATGCCATATAACAACCAAGCATTCTGCATAGATTGATAATCAACATTAAAGCCCTGTAAACCAGATATCGAAAGAAACCCAACAAGCGCAGGTAATGCGGTTGCAAGATGTGCAATGATAGCAACCCAAAGGGAATTAAATCGCAGCACAAGAAGTGCGAAAAAGAATCCCGAAACAAGATCAGGAAGAAATCGAACAGGCTGAAAAGATTGAGATGCAAACAGCAAGGCCGTCATTCCGCATGCCTCGACCATTCCGGTAGAAGCTTTAATATTCCCTAATAAAAAGCCTCTGAATACAACTTCGTTCACAATCAAAGGAAGAATCAAAAAACTCAATATTGCAATCGGCCCCAAGCTAACAGAACCCTGCGTACCTAGATTCCCTTTCTGCAATTGATCAAACAGATTTTTAAACACCTCTGCTTTTCCATCCAACAAACTTAATTGCGCCATCACAGGGATCAATGCAAAACCAACTACCATAGCTATCAAAATCCCCGCCCAATCAGCAGTTCTCCAAGCAATCAAGTTGCCCGGATTCTTCATCCAGAATAACAACAAAAGCCCGATGGGGATAATTCCAGCGACTGCAGGATCAACTTTCAATCTGCCCCAATATTCTTTAGGCAGATGCATGAAAAGAAGCACCAAAAAATATGCGATTACAGCAGTGCCAACACCACTGAGGGTTTTTCGTGCTGGCAAAAACGATTTGAAAATCGAAGGCCAATGAAACTGCTCGGCTTCCCTGAATAATACTTCTTCCCGATTGAATTGCCTGACTGCCCATTGCAGCGCAAGATAAGCATAACTCGCTGTTGCAGCCAGTACCAAAACAAGATAAACCATATGCTTCAGATCATAATTGGAACCGTCCATCAATTCTTGAAGCAAAATCGAAATTCCCGTGATAGGGATAAAACAAGTGGGAAGATCAAGCTTGGTTCCCGGGGCAAGGGTTATCAAAACCAAAGGCAATGTCATCATCACCAGAGGCATCAAATAATACTGCCCCTCTCTGCTACTGCGTGCATATGCTCCGATTGCAAGAGTAAGTGCGCTAAAAAATGCACCCAAAGGCAGCAACAAAAGAACCGCCCAAAATAATAGCAACGGATTAAACACCCCGATGTTCATGTAAGTCATTGCTAGATGAGTTGCGGTCAGGCCCATCGTAATAATGTTGAGTAATGCGGTAGCGGTACTGAAAGTCCAAATTGCCAGAAATTTTCCAAAAACAATTTCCTGCCTTGAAGCCGCACTGATAAGAAGCGTTTCCATGGTTCCGCGCTCTTTTTCACCCGCACAAAGATCAATCGCAGGATAAAGGGCGCCTACAAGAGCCCACATGACCAACATCAATGGAAGAATTCTTTTGATTGCGCCGGTGATTTCTTTTTGAATGGAATTGCGAGGAAGCCCTGCGCCTGTTTTACTCGAATCAGGCTCAACCACTTCAATCACTTGGTGAAAAGTAGGAGTCAAACCATGTGCAAGAAAACGGGCAGAACGCAATTTAGCCCCCCATCTGGAAATCAAACCACGCAACTGGCCTTCCATCAATTTAATCGAGTCATCCTTTTCGTTTAAGAAAAGAACAATCGGCACAGTCTCTCCCCGCTCAACTCTTTGCGCAAAATTTTCAGGGAATACCAACACTGCATCCGCGCCATCACTAATAAACTTTTGCGCAGCCTGCTCCAACATTTGAGGATCTAGAAGAACAGAAGCATCCAAGCTTTTCTGATCCCAGTTTGCCAAAAGTGCTAGAGCATCATCTTTGAGATACTCCGGGCCTATTCCTAATTTTTCATTTTCAATCACAAACAAGGGCGGAGCTTGATCTTGCCCGCTTAGGATAAACGCCATTAATCCAGCACTAACTACAGGCGAAGAATTAAAAGTAGGAAGTGCTGCAAGCTGAGAGGCAAAAGTAATGAGCAGCTTAGAATTAAATTGGGAAGCAGTGTTACTCAAAACAGAGGGGGCATTGATGACCGTGATATTTTTAGGGCGCAACTGCTGACCAACTGCAAGGTTAACAATCAATTCGCCCGCAAGGGGATAAAGCACTAGGGGCAATATGATGATCATGAATAAAGTTCTGCGATCGCGCACCTGATCCAGCAGGTCGTGACAACAAATGGTCATGATATTTTTAAAATTAGACATTCATCAACAATCAATTAAACGGGCAAAAAGAATCAGGTTAGATCAGATGGAGAAAGAAAATCGCGCGCAACAACTGTCTGATCAGGCCAGGATAATTCAAGCTGCCTTTTGTAATGATAATCCCCTCCGATATTGTAGGCATGCATCCCCTCCCAGTCTTCTTTTCTTTCTCGATGAGTGTGCCCACTGAACAAATAGGCTATAGAACCCTTATATTTCATCAATTCTTCTTCCAAAAGCTGATTGCCTCCCAATGCTTCCCAAAGCAGAGAATCAATTGTAGGAACCGAATCAGGCATGGGGAAACTTATCGCCCTGCATGCGGGATGATGGGTAACCACAATAATCTGATGCCCAAGATCAGAAGCTTGTTGCAAATGTTCTGCTAACTCTGCAACGATTTTTTTGGTGAACGATTTATCATCATGTTGCCAGCGAATGAAATTAAAATCGTTATGCTGCCCACGCAAAAATCGCTTGCTATTAAATCGGTGAACTTCTTCCGGAAATAAAGCGCTCATTGCAGCCTCACTCCAGGAATAATCATACCAATTAATATTACCTACTAGAGAAAGCTTCCACTCTGGAAAATGCAAAGGGGCTTGGTCAAGATAATGAAACCCATATTTCTGCGCCAACTTTGGAAGATGCTGCGTGTATACCTCCCAAGAATTACCCCGTTCATCATCGTTTGAAACCCATATATCATGATTGCCAGGTACCAAAACCTTGATGCAATTTAAAGAAGCGAATTTATCGAGACAAACATCAAAGTTTTCTGCATGCCCTATATCACCCGCAAGAACAAGAACATCGGGAGTATTTTCTTTTATGGCTTCATACAACGCATTATTTGCAGCCATTCCCTTGGCAATTCCCCAATGAAGGTCTGCGGTAAACAGCAGTTTAAGTTTTCTGGGTGAAGACATAAATGGTGTGCAACCTCTAGAACTTACGCTGGTTAAGAAACTTTCAAATGAAATCTTAAACCATCAACCGGCTTGACGGGAGTGCCTTTCCATCCAGCGTAGGCATTTTCCCCAAGAGGCATTCGACCCGGGATAAAACGAAGCCAAAGGCCGAGCCGTGCTGCGTGAGTTTCCAGCAAGTGGATTTACCCCATCCAAGGCGTAAGTTGCAACCAAGGCCCTAGAAAAAGAATCCCAAGAGGGCGCAGGGATTCCGCTTGAATCTGCAATCTCTAGCTTTTTATCCGCAAGACTTAACCCCAAAAGATGACGCAAAAAACCATTTCTTGCATGTGAACCAGTTATGATATATCTACCGCCCTTATACTCTGCAGGTACTTTTTCCATCTGGTTTTTTATTAACTCAATCACGAAATGATGAGCCGAGCAAAGCAAATCCTCACCTTCATGATCTTTATGCCCAGATTGTATTTCTTCAAGAAACAAAGAACCATCAGCCCGGCTTTTCGATTTACCAAAAGGCATTGATCGCGTAGCTAAGGAAGACCATTTATCTAAAAGCGATTGCTGCATTTTTCCCTGCACCGCTCTCTTAGATATAAAATCAACGCCAAGGAGTGCTGTGCTTTCCGTATTAAAAATCAATTCAAAAAGCGAAGCACATGGCCCGCCGTGAAAAGTGAGCGGGGGCAAACTAGGTGCGAAGGCTGAAATTTTTATCACACCACCAAGATGAATCATCAATACGGGTTCATTACCCTGCGCAAACATCGATGCACCAGGATAGGAAAATAGCGGATCAAAACTTGAAGACCTGCCCGCATCGCCATCCGAATTAATACAAACCACACTCAACCCAGTAGTCTGGGAAATATCCTGCCCCGGGCCCCATCCACGAAATGCCAAAAACCTTCGTGAACCTTCCATCGCACCCAATGAAGAATCACAACCTACTGCAAATATTGAATCTTCTTTCAAATTCGCTTCTTTGATTGTCGACAAAGCAAGCGTGGAAAACTGATCCGCAATAATCTTGCAGGCGTTGTCAAAATATCTAGATTCACGTGAAGGCTTATCGCCAGCCTTGGCAAGCCAACGACAAACCTCAAGCGGAAAAGCTTGATACATACCCATGCGAAAAACAGGGCGAATCAAACCCATTTGATCTGGTATATCAATTAAAACCGAATGCACGCCGTGCTCTCCAGCCCCAGCGTGCAATCCAAGTATAGTTCGAATCATGAATCACCTTTAAGAATAAATCAGGCTGCGAGTTCGACTTCTCGCTCGACATACCCGCCTGCACAAGCCTGCACGAAACATTCAAAAAGTTGGGTATCAAGCGCAGTCGCATTATCTGACTGAGGATGCCATTGAACCCCAATACAAAACCACGATGGATCCATGTATTCAATCGCTTCGATAACTCCATCGGGAGCAACCGCACAAACACGCAACCCGTCTCCAAGTTTCTTAACAGCCTGATGGTGATTACTATTTACTCGCATTTCTTCACCACCATAAATTTCCATCAGATAGGTGTCAGCCTTGATCAAGGCAAGATGACGATGAAAATCATCCGAAGTATCAAAATGAGGCAAAGCTTTGGGCAACTCTTCAGGAAGGTGCAAAAACAAATTGCCACCGAGTGCCACATTGATTTGCTGCATGCCCAAACCAATACCCAAAAGGGGTTTCTTCATTTCAATTAATTTGCGAACCAAAAGCCTGTCAGAATCTTCGCGCCTTTCAGGAATCATCCGAACAGATGGATGCATCGGCTGACTATTTCTGCGGGGATCCATATCTGCCCCGCCTGTCATCACCATGCCGTCAACCATGGCAAGGAATGCATCCAGATCAGCATCTTTAGTGAATGCAGGCATTACGATCGGAAGCGCACCAGCTTCAAGAATTCGGTCGCAATAACCACTGGCTAAACGAAGCTGACCCTGCTTATTTTTTTGTGGGTAATGAAGATCCATATTAATACCAATGATAGGCCGATTAGATTGAGACATTACAGTATCCTTCCTTGGAATAAACCAAAACTATCCTTAAAAATTCACCTACAAGAAACTTGGTTCTTGGTTGGTCTAGAGGGGGGTATATAGCGAGATGAAGAATTAAATCTCAATACCGATTTGTATAAAATTAGGCGCAATAACCCCTAAGTTAACAGAAATATTATTCCTGTATCTCAGCGGACTTGCCTTAACTGCCTCATTTAAGGTTATTTTTAATTTTGAAGGAAATGAACCAATTTAGCCAACTATCGACCTTCCCCGTCTTTGATCAATTGCCTGAAGCGAGGATCATGGCGGATGGATTCGAGATCGGTATCTTCTTTCATGTAGCGAAAATCTGAATAACCAAGCTCTACAGCAAGGCGTAGGGTTTTAAGCGACATTTCAATTCTTTTCAAAAGCGAGTAACTACAGGCAAGATTATAATGCGCTAAGGCATCTGCAGGGCGAAGCCTGACTAATCTTTTATCAATCGCCAAGCCTTCTGCAAATTTACCTTTCAAGGTAAGCAGGTTGCCAAGCACCCTAAGCACATCCACATAATCGGGGTTCACTTTTAAAATTGATTGATAAAATTCAAGTTCAAAGTCTGCCTGATTTTGCACTAGCAAGGCAGCTTTCTGCGATTTTCCTGAATCAGGAAGGTTCGATTCCTCGCTGGGATTATTTTCAGATTGATCCATTTTAGACTCCCATCAAGCAATAAACTAAATTCATCAAGGACTCACAGTTTCTTAATCAAATTGATTATAACGCATAGATCCCATTCTGCAAAGCCTTACACAATTAAAAAAGCAGGGGAACATTGTTGATGCTCACCCTGCTTAAATTAGTTCAACAACACAACATTAATTAATCATCATCATCATCATCATCATCGTCATCATCATCGTCGTCGTCATCGTCGTCATCATCATCGTCGTCATCATCGTCGTCATCATCGTCGTCTTCATCATCAAAATCTTCATCAAAATCTTCATCAAGATCTTCATCATCAAAATCTTCATCAAGATCTTCGTCATCAAAATCTTCATCGTCGATTTCATCGTCATCGTCATCGTCATCGTCATCGTCATCGTCATCGTCATCGTCATCGTCATCATCATCATCATCATCATCATCAAAATCATCGTCATCATCATCCCGCAAGGTTGGCAAAACAAAGGCGTCCTCATGAACTTGATCCACAATACCAGTGATGCCAAGTTTCAAGGCCACCAGATCTTTTAACGAAAGCAATTGACTAGTCATCACACAACCCTCTTCAAACTTAAGGAGACAAAAATAAAAGAACTCATGGTTAACAAAAAACCTTATGCAGGTTAAACTACCTGAATACCGAAGTTCATGAGAATAAAGCCGATCCGCCCTGCCTTATTTCACAAGCCTATTTAAACACTTACTCTCTTGGGCTTGACATCATCTTTTAATCAAAAGCAACTAATCTCAATCTGATGATGTTAGGAATTATTAGGAAAGTTTAAAACCTTGTCAAGCCAAGGAAAGATTGTTTTTTAATTTAATTTAAATTCATTAGTTACGGGGTGTTTTCAAATCTGATTTTATATTTATTCTACACCTAAATTGAAAGCTAATTCGATGCCAAATACTTCTTTTTTTGCTCAATAAAAGGCAAATGATGTGTAACATGGCCAATGGCTTTTTCGAGCAGAATATGCAGGGAAACAGAGCCTTTTTCACTATGAATTCCAACTCTACCCCAGGCGGAATCAGGCAAGCCAGTCAAAATTCTTGCCATCTGCGAACGAACCAAATCAATCAAAGCTAATTCCTCGCTAATATTTCGTTGATGATACGATAATGATTTTAAAAAAAGATTTTCATCCGCACCCAATAGCTGGGGATTTTCCAAAGCAATGACTCTTTTCATACGATCAGCGAATACTGGCTCAAAATCTGCAATATGGCATACCACTTCAAGAGTCGACCATTTTCCCTCAATGGGCCGGGCCAACAAATGTTCGAGGGGCATGTGGGCAACCGCTTGCCTCAATAAATAACCGCCATGTATATATTGAGAAATAAGATTCTTGAATTCTAGGGTCATCTTAGCCTGCCATCTTAGTAAAAGAATCTCTTAAACCGCTCAGTTGCTGCCTTCGCTGGGCTTCTGGTGCGAAAGGATCGAAAGGAATGGGCCCACGGGCTATTTGCTCGAGCAACCCATGCACCCTTCTGCGTAATTCTGAATCGCGCCTTTCAAGTGCATCTAACAAAAAGGGAACCGCACTAATGCCATAGCGCTGCAATTCTTCCCCTGCTCGATCAGACCCCGAAGCAAACTGCACCAATAACTCTAAAACTTTCTCGCGTTCTATCAATTTTTGCACACCTTGCGTTTGATCAACTGGCTTCTCTTGCACCAAAGGGGTTGATGGGGGCCTTAGACCCATCGTGTCACGCGAAGGAACTACCGTAGTAGGCAACCCTATTGAATCATTATTAAAGCTATTACCTAGATATTCCTGAATTGCTATCGGATCGCGAATCAAATCCTGAGGGGCACCATGCGTGCGCACCGTTCCACCTTTAATCAAATAACTTCTGTCAGTAATCGATAAAATCTCACGCACCCTATGATCCGTAACTAAAATACCAATACCCTGCTTTTTCAAATCAAGCACAATATGCTGAATATCTTCGATGGTTTGGGGATCAATACCCGTAAAAGGTTCATCCAAAAGGATCAAAAGCGGATCACAGGCCAAACAACGGGCTATTTCCAGCCTTCTTTTCTCTCCGCCTGACAATCGCGCAGCATTATTTTTCCTCAAATGCGTAAGCCCAAATTTATCCAGAACTTTTTCGGTGCGATCAAGGCACTCCGCACGAGTCAACTTACGGCCAAGAACACGATGCTTTGGCATGATTTCCAAAATCGCCATGACATTTTGTTCAACCGTCAGCTTTCTAAAAACACTGGTTTCCTGAGCCAAATAGCCCATACCCAATCGGGCACGACCAAACATTGGCAGATGAGTTACATCTTTCCCTGCAAATATCACTTTCCCACCATTGGGCGTAACCTGGCCTGTGGTCATGCGGAAACTGGTGGTTTTGCCGGCGCCGTTAGGCCCTAATAAACCCACGACCTCCCCAACATCCACTTGAAAGGTAACCCCGTCAACCACTTTGCGGCTGCCATAATACTTGATCAGTCCGCGCACCTCGAGGATTGCCATCCTTGCTCCTTGTCAGACCTTCAAAACTATTTAACTATTAGGATTTACAACGCTTTCTAGAAATCGTGCAAGACCAGTCTAGTCATAATAACCAAAGAAAGGTAAAACAGGGGGAATAGGCCCTCGGGGAGATTGATTCAACTTTATCTGATCTTATTTCTGCCTCTAGTTTTATTGGAGCTTTTGTGAAAACCCTAATTGACGAAGAAACAATTAAAAAACGAGTCACAGAAATTGCGAAACTTATCTCAGCAGAATTTAATGGCCAGCCCCTTACAGTAGTAGGAGTTCTTACAGGCGCCCTCATTTTCGTATCCGATCTGGTTCGCCATCTAAATCTTCCCGTACGCATTTGCTTTGTCCGCGCCAGTAGTTATCGAGGCGAAACCACCGTGCCAGGCGATCTTAACATCGATTCCTCCATGCTTCCCGACATCCAAGGCCGCAATATCCTTCTCGTAGACGACATCTTAGATTCGGGCCATACGCTCAGCAAACTCAGCAGCTATTTAAAAGAAAAGGGCTGTAAAACCATTCGAACTGCAGTCCTGCTGCGTAAAATAGGTCGTCAAGAACACCCAATCGAGCCGGATTACTGTGGTTTCGAAATACCTGATAAATTTGTGGTGGGTTATGGGTTAGACTATAACGATGAATATCGTAACCTCCCCTTCATCGGGGATTTGTCCTAACTTTCCTGCTTTTATTTGCAGATTGGATTACCTTTGCCTGCCTTTACATTCTTCATCGATAGCACCGAATACAGTGGCCATTCCAGACAACTGCTGGCTTGCGTAACTGAACTTAGATCCATGAATTACACGGTTGCGGTTGGTGTTCTAGGCCGAGAAGCCCCTTGGTCTTCTTTACTCGCAGATTCAGGCGCAATGGTTTCGCATTTTGATAGCAAAGGCCTTTGGGATATCAAAGCTTTATTCCAATTAAGAAAATGGCTTCAGCAAATACCCAGCGATTTCCTGCATGTGATAAGCCTCAAAGCTTTAGACGCCCTTGGGCTTGCCTCGCCTTCCTTCCTTGCAAAATCATTTTTATCGGGCTTTCCGAAAACTGGGTTTCGACCCAATGCTCTGCGTAAAATTTTACTCGCGAAGGTACGCAAAATATTCTGCCTCACCCTAGCATCGAAAAACAGACTGCAAACTCTAGGTATTCCAGCATCTAAGTTGGCGCATCTTCCACCTGGTATCTCACCTCAAAATGCGCCCAAATCTCTTGACCCTTTATCTGAAACTCCTTATTTATTTTCTTCAGGCCCCTTTCATCACGACTTCAACCATCGTGATGCCCTTTGGAGCATGGATATTCTTCATTATGTCAAACCCGAAATAAAATTGTGCCTCAATGGCACCGGGGCTAATTTGCAAAGTCTTCATTCCTTTCGCACAGCCCTAATGACAAAAGATAAAATCGACTTTCGTGGGCAGGTCGATTACCAAGAACCCTGGCTTGCAAACGCCTCTATTATTCTTGTAACCAACCTTTCACCCGGAGGTTATTACTCCACCCTAGAGGCCATGCTTTCAGGCAGGCCCTTGATCGCATCAAAAACGGTAGGCATGGCAGAATTGGTTGAAGATGGAAAAACCGCGGTTCTGTATGCGCCAGGCGAATGCGCAGCGCTTGCCAAAAGAATCAGGCTACTGCTAGACGATCCTGCAAGGGCCTCTGAAATCGCGCATAATGCCAGAGAATCAGCCGAAAGCAGATTTTCCGCAAAGCATCATGCTGCAAAACTGTTACAGTATTACGATGATTACAAATAAGATTTTAAAGGGGATTTATCTTGCGTGATGTACTAACCCTAATACTTGCAGGCGGCAAAGGCACCCGTCTTGAACCACTCACCAGAGATCGTGCAAAACCTGCAGTTCCCTTTGGTGGACTTTACCGCATCATCGATTTCCCGCTGTCGAACTGCCTCAACAGCAACCTTCGTAAAATCCTAGTACTCACCCAATACAAAGCGCGAAGCCTCGACAGGCATTTAAACCTAGGCTGGAATTTCCTCAGCCCACAACTTGATGAGTATGTCGAAGTACTTCCCCCCCAGCAGCGAATTGATGAACACTGGTACAAAGGCACCGCGGATGCCATCTACCAAAACATTTATGTCATCGAAAAAGCTAACCCAAAATATATAGTCATTCTTGCAGCAGATCATATCTACAAAATGGACTACAGCGAAATGATTCGCCTCCATATCGAAAGAGGATCCGATCTTACCATTGGCTGCATTCCTGTTCCGGTGAATGAAGCCAACCAATTTGGAATTTTGGATGTCGATGCAAAAGACCGCATTACCACCTTTGTCGAAAAACCTGAGCATCCACCCGAAATCGTCGGTAATCCCGGCTTCTCTCTCGCCTCGATGGGTATCTATGTTTTTACCGCAGCTTCATTGTTTGAGCTTCTCTTTGAAGATGCAGTCCGTAAAAACAGTTCCCACGACTTTGGCAAAAACATCATCCCCAACATTATCTCCAGGCTTAATGTCCATGCATTCCACTTCCAAGACAAAAATAAAAAGTCGGTTCCCTATTGGCGCGATGTTGGTACTCTCGATGCTTATTACCAAGCAAACATGGATCTGGTTGGTATCGATCCCGTGCTTAATCTTTACGATACCGAATGGCCCATCCGGACATTTCAGCCTCAGTTTCCGCCACCAAAATTCGTCTTTAACGACGAAGGAACCAGAGGCCAAAGCCGCAGAGGCGAAGCTCACGATAGCATCGTCTGCCAAGGTAGCATCATCAGTGGAGGCAGTGTATCACGCAGCATTCTTTCATCGGGCGTGCGTGTAAATAGTTACGCCACGGTTGATGATTGCATCCTCTTCGAAGGTGTCAATGTAGGCAGGCATTCAAGAATCCGCAGGGCCATCATCGATAAAAATGTACAACTGCCCCCAGATACCGTGATTGGCTACGATATCGAGGAAGATCGCAAGCGTGGGTTCACTGTTTCAGAAAACGGCATCGTCGTAATCTCTAAAGCAGAAAGCCCCGAAAGCTTCTCTGCCAGACAAACACGAAAGTAGCCGAAGTATTCGAATGCCCCGACCTTTCCCACGATCACTGTGGTTCTTCGCCATCTTATCGGTGCTTGGAACCACTGCGATCATCGTACCTTGGGTGTTCAATCGTTCTATCCAACTATCTACCCAACAAATCGATCAAGCTATTTCTCTTTGGAAAATCTCTGGTCCAACAGATTACGACCTCGAAATCCTAGAAGCCAAAGAACCGGGCGGATTCAAAAAACAATTACTCATCAAGGTTCGAAATCAGAAAACCACCTCTCTGGTAATCGATGGGAACTTTGCCCCCTTGCAAGATCCTTCACAATATCAAGTACTTGATCTTTTGGAATCGATGGCAAAAAACCTCACAACCGATCAACAATCAGGCCAGCCTTTTTTCACTACCGCATCCCTTGCCAGCAAAGATGGACACCCACTTCGCTATGTCAGGCGAAACTCCATCACGAAAGAACGATTCGAATGGGTGATCAAAATGAAAACACCCGGCTGATTCATTGCCGGGTGCATTATAATTCTTACTTAATTTAACCCAAAACTTATTTCTTAGCTGGGGGAACCTTTGGCACCTCTTTAGGTGGATTAAGATTGGGTGTGATATCAAAAATCCGGGCAAAGCCACCATAGGATGGGATCGCTACCGCCTTGCCATCTGGCGCGATTGAAATATCCCGAGAGTTATCCGCAAGCTTGATCGCTGCAAATTCATTGGGCTGATCAGGTTTCCAAAACCAAAGCATTCCCCCATTACCACCCGCAGTGCCCGCGACAAAACCTGCAGGATGCCAAGCAACGCCCCACATCGTTCCTTGAAACTTCTCTTTCGGGGTAAGCTCTTTAGTAATCTTTCCAGTAGCCCAATCCACCAGCAAAATGATCGGATTACCAATCCCTGCAAATGCGTTTGTTACATTGGTGATTCCTGCAAGGGCCAATACTGTGCCATCAGTTGAAAACGCCATCGATCGAGCGCCACCAATATCTGCACCAAACCCAGCATCATACTTGTGCAGCGCTTTCGCTTCGATCTCTCTGATTTTCTTTCCAGTAAGATCCCAGATTCGAACCACGCCCTTTAAATCAACCGATACTATCTCTTTACCCGAGGGATGAAATGCCACTTGGTACGCATGGTTTTCATGGGCCTGCCATGAATGAACAGGCTTCAATTCGGGAATAGACCAAATCGCAATTCTGCCATCATTACCGCAACTAACTAACATCTGGCCGGTAGGATCAACACTCAAAGATCTTATCCAACCCTGATGCGCAAGAACCTGCCTTAGCGGAATGGGCTCTGCTGATTCGTAATTCCAAGAAATGATCTGCCCATCGTAACCGCCACTGAACAATAACTTTTGCTTGGGAGCAAATACCATCGCACGAACCCAACTCGAATGCCCCGCCATATCGGTCTTCTTTGCGGTTGCTATCTCCCAGCGCTGTAAAGTGTTGTCCTGCCCGGAAGTAAATAAAAACTTGCCCGATGGTTCATACCTGCAAGCAAGCAATGCGGAAGTATGTTTGAACTCTTTAGCTTGCCTCGCAGCGGCAGGATCTAACCCAGGAAAAACAGGAGGTGGTGAAGGTTTCACCACCTCAGGAGTTTTAGGCGCTTCTTTCTTCGCATCTTTATCGTTTTGCATCACAGCAATATTTCCTCAATAGGCGATGCCTTCGGGTCTGCCATGGGCAATGGCCTCTGGTCCACATAAAAGTTCTTCTTCGAATCAAAACCCAAGGCCTTCAAATAAGTATGGAACAAATGCCCGCCATTCACTTCCCGATCCACTACTGCAGTGCCAGTCGCATTGGTTTTACCAACCACTGCTCCCTTTTGAATTCCACAACCACCCATCGCAACCGACCAAGCAGTGCCCCAGTGATCACGCCCAAAATTACGATTAATAGTAGGGGTACGGCCAAACTCACTCATCACCACAACCAGAGTGCTATCCAACAAACCACGAATGTCCAAATCTTCTAGCAAGGTCGCAAAAGTCCGATCAAACTCGCCTAATTGCTCAATATGAAAATCAAAGTTTTCATGATGCGTATCGTAATTAGTATGGCTCACTTTTACAAAAGTCGCACCGCCCTCAAGCAATCTTCGCGACAACAAACAATGCCTGCCGAAATCGTGCTTGCCATACCGATCCGCAAGCTTCCCAGATTCTGAAGTGATATCAAACAACCCACGCTTCTCCATCAACATGCGAGCTTGATCATAGGTCTGGGTGTAAGCTTCTGTCATCGCAGATTTCCTGCGCGAGTAAAATCTTTCATTGGCATTCTGCCTGAGCAGATGGCGCTGCATTTCCGCTTCGGAATTGATGCCCGCAGGTTTCTCTAAATTGGCGGGTGCCTTGCCATCACTTATGCTCACCGAACCAAACTTAGGCCCAAGATACGCAGCATCCTTCGAACTTTGCGCACCAGAACCATTAGGCGTGATGTTTAAATAACCAGGCAGCGGGTTCTTGTCTTCCGTCAACAACTTCGAACATACCGAGCCAAAATGCGGGTACTCGTTCGCAGGTTCCTGCCTGCGACCAGTCTGCATGATGTAAGCACCCTTACCGTGATCGTTTTCTTTTGTGTTGATGCCACGCACCAATGCAAGCTTATGCATCCAACTTGCAGTGTAAGGCAGAAGCTCGCTGATATGGATACCGGGCACGGATGTTGGTATCGCCCTAAATGGCCCGCCAGTCACAACGCCTGGCTTCGGGTCCCAAGTTTCTAATTGGCTAACTCCGCCAGCCAAAAATACAACCAGCACCCTTTTCTGCTGAATCGCAAGGCCCTTCGCTGCCAAAGGATTAGCCAAAGCGCCAAGGCCCAAGCCTCCAACGCCCCCTAAAAAGGCCCGCCTTGATACTCCATGATCTACCGTTTTACATGCATAATTACAATTCATTATTCATTCTCCTTCTTCAAGCAATCAAACCTGAAATCGAAATTCGATCGAGGTCATTAATGCCCACACTAAGTCTCTGATCACACCAGCTTTATCTACATCTTTCTTGCCCAGCAACACTTCTACTTCCTTCTTTTCGTCTTCCGTGGGCATTCTGGTCAACACCCCAAGATACAACTCTTCTGCAAACAATTTAGCATCCTTGATTTCAGATAACCGAAACGATAGCGAACCCTTTCTGGGTGCAAGCAACCCTTGCAACTGCCCATTGTTTGCAAGATAAAGCGCTTGCTCCACTCGGGCCTCGTAACCAGGAGCCTGCCCCGCGGGCGTTGCCAAAGCATTAATAATTGGAGTCGCCTGCGGTGCCAACTTTGCCTGTAATGCAGCTTCCTCAACCTTCGCTCCAAGTATCATTCGTTCTGCATCGGTAAACCCGGATGCCTGCAAAATCGCATAAGCAAATTGCTCTTCCGACAAGGGCCTTATCGCCCCCACAAGATACTCTTCGGGCTTGGGATCTTGCAAACCCTTGGGCACCTGGCTCGATCTTTGATAGGCTTTGCTTTTCGCAATCTGCCCAAGTATTTCTTTATGATTGAACTTTGCCTTCACGAACTCTTTTGCAAGCAAATCCAATAATTCTGGGTGCGATGCGGGGTTGTCGCCATGACCCAAATCCAACGGATGAACAATCCCCCTGCCCATCATATGTGCCCATAGGCGGTTAGCACCATTTCGGGCAAAGGGCTCAAAATCTCCGCGTGCCAACTCGTTTGCCAACTGCGACCTTCTGCTAAACTTCGGTATCCCACGCACTTCTTTGGTGGGCGCAACTTCGTATTCTTTGCCCTTCTCCATCTTGGGCTCTGCAATCGCAGCACGCATGAACAACTTAGGCCCGCTTGATTTTGTTACCTTAGCTGGATCAAACACCGATTGAAAACTCGCATCGCCCTCGCCTTTTTCAGCAAACACCGATTGCTTCGTCTTGGCATCAGTAAAGACATAGCTCCGATTGAAAAACGCAAACAATCCGTAGTACAGATCCTGCTTGTAATCCTCAACCCTCGGGTGATCATGGCATTGCGCACATTGCCAGTTCACTCCCAAGAACAACCTGCTTATATCCCGGGTGATCAAATGCGGTTCGCCTTCCCTATCAAGATAAAACTTGGCAGCAGGCCTCATCTTCGCATCCACTCCATCCGCAGAAAGAATCTCTTTCACCATCACATCGTAAGGTTTGTTCGCAAGTAATGATTCACGCAAATACTGTTTCCAATTAGCTGAAGGCACATGTTTGTCTGCCCTGCGTTCCATCCAGGTAACATCCAACACCATTGCGAAATACCAGCTATGAGCGGGGCTTGCTAATAATGCATCCACCAACTCCGACCTTTTATTTACATTGGTGCTTTTAACAAATTCTCGAGATTGTTCTACCGTGGGGATTGTTCCTATTAGGTCAAGAGTCACCCTGCGGATGAACTCTAAATCAGAACAAAGTGGAGCAGCTTTCTTTTCAAAATCCGCAATAGGCTTAGAGACCTCTGCATCAATCTTCTGGCTTAGGGTTTGACCTAACGACCAGTTTGCTACAAGTAGCATTAATGCAATGGAACAAACGAATCTATTTTTATTAACGGTATTAGCAAACATATTAAGGACCTTTCCAGCACAGGCAGGAAAACCAATCAAACAGGAAGGCTCTTACATTTTGAACCTTGAATGCGGGCTTGTCAATTCCCTTTTAGAAAACACAGAGAGAAACTGTTGTTTTTAGGTGCTTATTCCGATTTACCTCCTTATTATTTGCCATTATTGTTTGTTCTAGGCAACAAAACTGGACAGTAGAGCTTTTCTATGGATAATAGTCTATTGGCATCTAGATGCCTTACAGAGTTGGTTTCGGGAGTGTTTGCACAACTGGTGTTGGCCATGGTCTTCAAAACCATCGGGGGGTTTGAACAAAGCTCCCAGTGGGTTCAATTCCCATACATTCCCGCTTTACAATCAAGCCCTAGACACGGAATTAGGAACAAGCAAAGGCATAAGCATTTGCCACGGAAATAAAACTAAGCAGAAGCATTTGCCACGGATTAACACGGAATTACACGGAAATAAGACCAAGAATAACCACGGAAGGTTGAACAAAAGGGGTCAGGTCTCTTTTTCAGCACTTAATATATTCTGTTCTTGGTTCAGACTCACTGCCGAAAAAGAGACCTGACCCCTTTTGTTCTTCAAAATCTAAAGGTTCAAATGGAGGAGTTGCAGTGGGGCTTCCCCATCGCAACTCCTCTGTCTTTAAACAAGCTCACATCGATTAATAGAAAGTAAAAGTGGTGAAGGTTAAAACCCGGGCTAGCGAAGCGAAGGGCCCTTTTCCCGGAGGGAAGAGGGTTGGGAGTTGGGGGAAAATAAAAGGAAGAGACCCACCCAGCGCAGTGGGTGGGCTTGAAGGCATTGAAAAGAGGGTTGGGAGTTGGGGGAAGAAAGTAAAGGTAAAAGCCCATGGACTGCGTTCCATGGGGCTCTTGTTTTTGATCGATGAAAAAGAAAAAGGAGACCCACCCAGCGCAGTGGGTGGGCTTGAAGCCATAGTGGATGGGGTTAGATTTGTTCGAAAGGTACTTCAGCAATTAGCCCACGAATACACCGCCGGTATTGGCTGGATCGCCGCTGTAGAATGAGAACAGCAGATCCAAGGCTGGGAAGTTAAAGACATTAACTTGAGGGCCGCCGCCTGGGCCTGCGCCGGTAAGAATGTCTGCAACGCCATCAGTGTTGCCATCGCTGATGCCAACGCGAACGCCGCCTGTGAAGTCTTCAGCATAGGCTATGAACTGGGCAAGTAATGCGCCGGTATTAGGATCCCAGACTGCAACGATGGGAGCGCCACCTGCGCCTGCGCCGGTGACGACTTCGAAGGTGCCATCGTTACCGATATCGCCTGCCGCAACGAATACCCCGCCGGTGAAGGTTACGGGGTAGGCATACCATTGGCTGATGATTGCGTTGGTAGCACCATCAAAGACTTTCACATGGGGTGCGCCGCCGGGGCCTGCGCCGGTAACTAAATCTAAGATGCCATCGCTGTTGAAGTCGATGGATGCAACGCTAACAC
>Ga0209033_1000620_pt1 | contig 20819 bp, 20 predicted proteins | sample LauGreFa1BDMLBDN_2_FD_188218 | JGI IMG/M metagenome (GOLD analysis project Ga0209033, IMG submission 188218) | Freshwater lake microbial communities from Lake Michigan, USA - Fa13.BD.MLB.DN (SPAdes) (version 2) | ecosystem: Environmental > Aquatic > Freshwater > Lake | place: Lake Michigan, USA...
CGCGCCATTGCCGGCTTGGAGCCGGTGAGTGAGGGAACCATCCGCATTGAACACGAGGTGGTCAGCAGTGCCACGGTGCAGATCGCGCCGGAAAAGCGGCGGGTGGGCATGGTGTTTCAAGACTATGCCTTGTTCCCCCACATGGACGTGGCCACCAACGTGGGCTTTGGCTTGCATGGCTGGGCCCGTGCCCAGCGCCAGGCGCGGGTGCAGGCGGTGTTGGCCTTGGTGGGCCTGTCATCGTCGGCCCAGCGCTTGCCGCACCAGCTCAGCGGCGGCCAGCAGCAACGCGTGGCACTGGCCCGTGCCTTGGCACCGCAGCCGCAACTGTTGTTGCTCGATGAGCCGTTTTCCAACCTCGATGTGGACTTGCGCGAACGCCTGGCCCAAGAGGTGCGCGCCATCCTCAAAGAGGCCCAGACCACGGCCTTGTTTGTCACCCATGACCAAATGGAGGCGTTTGCCCTGGGCGACGTGATTGGTGTGATGTCCGAAGGGCGCTTGCACCAGTGGGGCGACGCATACAGCCTCTACCACCGACCCGCCACCCGTTTTGTCGCCGAATTCATTGGACACGGCGTGTTCACCCACGCCACGCTGCGCCAAGAGGGCAACCAAGTCGTGGTGCAAACCCCCTTGGGCGAGCTCACCGATGTGGCCGAGTTGCCCCTGCCTTGTGCCCTGGCCAGTGGCGAGTGCGATGTGCTGCTGCGCGCCGACGACATCGTGCACGATGACGACGCACCGGTGAAGGCCGAGATCATGCGCAAGTCGTTTCGCGGTTCAGAGTTTTTGTACACCTTGCGCCTGCATACCGGCGAGACGGTGTTGGCCCATGTGCCCAGCCACCATGACCACAAAGTGGGCGAATGGATTGGCATTCGCGCGCAGGTAGACCATGTGGTGACCTTCAACCGCGCTTGCCACGTGGGCGGGCGCGAGCTGTGTCAGATGCCGTGCAATGTGCCCATGCCCCCATCCATACAGGTACCCCTTCAAGCCCAGGAGCAAAAAACATGAGTATTCAGCTGTACTTTTCACCCGGCGCGTGTTCGTTTGTGCCCCACCTCATGCTGGAAAAAGCCGGCGTGCCCTTTGAGCCCATCATGGTCAAGCTGCACAAAGGCGAGCAACTCACACCCGAATTCAAAGCCATCAATCCCAATGGCCAGGTGCCGGTGTTGGTCGATGACGGCCAGGTGTTGACGCAAATCTTGGCCATGGTGGGGTATTTGGACAAACGCTTTCCCCAGGCCCACCTCCTGCCAGATGTGCCCATGGCGCGGGCGCGGGCCATCGAAACCCTGTCTTGGCTCAACAACACGGTGCACCCGACCTTCACCCATGTGTTCATGCCGCACAAATACAGCGACCAACCTGCGGTGCAAGCCGAGATCCGCAACCATGCGCTGCCGCAGTACCGCGCGTTGATACACGCCTTGCAAGCGCGGGTGATGGCGCTGCCAGCGGGCGAATGGCTGGCTGGGGTGCACTTGGGCCCTGTGGACGCTTATGCCCTGACCGCCACCCGATGGGCCACCATGGCCGGCATTGCCCCGACCGAGATGCCCGATTTATGGGCGTATGTGCAGCGGGTGGCCGCCGATGACGTGGTGCAACGGGTGATCGAGCGAGAGCGCTTAAACCTCAATATGCACAAGCCCTGAGCCACTGGGCGCGATCAGCACATCGCTGCTGTGCAGTTCAGGGGCGGGCGCTGCTGAAGCAGACCGTGAACAAAGCCCCCGGTGAGGTCTGGTTGGGGTGGGCGTATTCAATCGTCACCTTCGCGCCGTGTTTGGCGGCAATTTCCATCACGATGGGCAGGCCCAGCCCAGAGCCGTCTGCTTCATTGCCCAAGGCGCGGTAAAACGGTTGGAACACCAATTCGTGCTCACCCGGTGCGATGCCAGGGCCAGAGTCTTCTACTTGCAGCCACACCGATTGACCGTCGGCTTGGGGCAACACCCGGGCCGTGACCACGCCCGGCTTGGCGGTGCTTGACGGGGTGTAGTTGATGGCGTTGTCCACCAAGTTGCGGATCAGCTCTTTGAGCAAGGTGGGGTGGCCAATGGTCCAAGCCGTGCGGGTGCCCACATCCGGCCCTTCATAGCCCAGGTCAATCGAGCGGTCCATGGCGCGTGGCAGCGAGTCTTGCACCACCTCCAAGGTCAAGGCCACCAAGTCGCAGGCCTGGGTGGGGATGACCGCACCGGTGCTCTCGGCACGCGCCAGTGACAGCAACTGGTTCACGGTGTGGGTGGCGCGCATGCTGGAGCGGCCAATTTGTTCCAGGGACTTCTTGAGTTCTTCGGCGCTGGCACCGGCGCGCTGCGCCAAGTCGGCTTGCATGCGCAAGCCCGCCAGGGGGGTTTTGAGCTGGTGCGCCGCATCGGCCAAAAAGCGCTTTTGGGTGGCGATCGAGTCTTTCAGCCGGGTCAGCAAATCATTGATGGACGACACCAGCGGTGCCACTTCCAGCGGCACCACCCGGTCGTCCAGCGGGCTTAAGTCGTCGGGTTTGCGCAGGCGAATGCGCTCTTCGAGCTGGCTCAGCGGCTTGATGCCGCGCGCCAAAGCCAGCCACACCAGCAGCACGGCCAGGGGCAAGATGACAAACTGGGGCAGCATCACGCCTTTGATGATTTCGGTGGCCAGCACCGAGCGTTTGCCCAAGGTCTCGCCCACTTGCACCAGCGCTGCTGGGCCGTCCATGCTTTGGGGGTAGACCCACAGGTAAGCGACCCGAATGGCCACCCCGCGCATGGCATCGTCGCGAAACTGTGTCACCCCTTCGCCTGCCCCAGGTGGGATGTCGGGTGGGGGGAAGTCGCGGTCACCACTGAGCAGTTCGCCATCGGGGCCGAGCACTTGAAAGTACACCTCGTCCACCTCATCGGCGCGCAAAATGTCACGCGCTGCGCCGGGAAAATTGAATTGGGTTTTGCGCTGCGGATCGGTGCGCACCAACTGCGCCAAGGCCTGGGCGTTGTACTCCAGGCCACGGTCAAATGGTTGGCTGGCAATGCCCTGCGCCACCAGCCAAGTCAGCGCCAAGCTGACCGGCCACAACAGCAGCAACGGGGTGAGCATCCAATCCAGAATTTCGCCAAACAGCGAGCGCTGTTCGCGCTGAAAAATCTTCATGACATGCAGGGCGGGCCCTCAGGCCGGTATTTTTTCCAGGCAATAGCCCAAGCCGCGCACGGTGGCAATGCGAATCGGGCCTTTTTCAATCTTTTTGCGCAAGCGGTGGATGTACACCTCGATGGCGTTGTTGCTCACCTCTTCGCCCCATTCGCACAGGTGCTCGACCAATTGGTCTTTGCTGACCAGGCGGCCCGAGCGTTGCAGCAGCACCTCCAGCAAGCCCAATTCGCGCGCCGACAGCTCAACCATCTTGCCGTCGATGGTGGCCACCCGACCTGCCTGGTCGTACACCAGCGGCCCGTGCTTGATGGTGGAGGTGGCCCCGCCCATGCCGCGGCGCGTGAGGGCGCGCACCCGCGCCTCCAACTCTTGCAGCGAAAACGGCTTGGCCATGTAGTCGTCGGCTCCATAGTCCAGGCCTTTGACGCGCTCTTCCACGCTGTCGGCGGCGGTGAGTATGAGCACCGGCATCGATGAGCCGCGCGCACGCATGCGCTTGAGCACTTCCAGGCCGTGCATTTTGGGCAAGCCCAGGTCCAGGATCAACAAATCGAACTCGTCGGTGGTCATCAGGGCGGCATCGGCTTCGCTGCCGCTGGCCACGTGGTCCACGGCGGCGCCCGAAGCGCGCAGCGTGCGCAACAAGCCGTCGGCCAATACCTGATCATCTTCAGCGATGAGTATGCGCATGGACTGTCTCCTCTGGTGGCCCTTTGTTGACAACCATTCTAGGTGGCGAGATTGCTGGGGAAATGGGTGTTAGCCATAGGTCAGCGCCAGCCTTGGGCGTAGGCCTCTAGGCCCAGCGACACCACGGTGGCCACCTCAGCGCCCACTTCTTGGCGAAACTCATCCTGGGCCTGCGCCACCGCTTGTTTGAAGGCGTCCAACCAAGCCAGCCCGTCGGGTGTGAAGGCAATGCGCTTGGCCCGCGCGTCTGCCTCGTCCGACAAGCGCTGCACCAGCCCCCAGGCCTCGCATTGGTCGACCAAGGTCCCCATGGCCTGCTTGCTCATGCCCGCCAATTCGGCCAGCTCGCTCAGGCGCGAACCCTCCAGGGCCAAGTGGCGCGTGATGTGGATGTGGGCTGCGCTGATTTGGTTGCGCGCCGCCAAATTGGACAAAGCCAGCGGTACTTCCACGTTGTGCGCCATCAGGTACAGCACCCGCGCATCAAAGCGGCGCATGGCATGGCCGAGCAAGCGGCCCAGGTGTAGCTGGCGCCAGTCAGGCTGTAAATGCTTGCTCAACGTAGCGCCTCTTGGCGGCCCGAAATCTTCACTTCTGAGGGCCTGGGTGTGTATTGGGACATGTCACTTCTTGCTGGAGGGTCAATGAAGCAGGCATTTTCGAGCTTTTGCGGCGCTCACCGTGTTTCATGAGGGGGGCGTATGTCAGACTCGGCACATACCTGTAAAGTCGATGGTGCCGTCATTGGCACAGATGCAAGAAAAGAGTTGAATGAACAAGCCCCCATGGGTAGAGCAGCCAGCCGTTGTGGTGGCCCAAGCTCTGCAAAGCAGAACCTTATCGGCGCAAACCTATGTCCAAGCCTGTTTGGATCAAATAGAGGAACATGAACCTCAGGTTCATGCCTTTGCCCACATCGCCCGCGAGTCCGCCTTGAAACAAGCCCATTGGTTGGATGGCCAAGCCATCCAAGGGCCCATGCACGGCTTGACGGTGGGCATCAAAGACGTGTTCGATACCCACGACATGCCCACACAAGGGGGCTCTCAAGTTTTTGCAGGGCATCAGCCGGTGCAAGATGCGGCCTGTATTGCCACCTTGCGCCAATCGGGCGGCGTGATGCTGGGCAAAACCATCACCACTGAATTGGCCACATTTCCCACCAATGGCACGCGCAACCCGCGCAAGCTGGACCACACCCCTGGTGGGTCGTCCTCCGGTTCGGCGGCGGCCATCGCCGCCAACATGGTCAGCTTTGCGACCGGCACCCAAACCATGGGCTCGACCATTCGCCCCTGCGGCTACTGTGGGGTGACGGGCTACAAACCCACCTACAACCTGGTACCCAAGCGCGGGGTCTGGCCCAATGCCGATTCCTGTGACACGGTTGGCTTGGTGGCCCGCGATGTCCGCGACGTGGCTTTCTTTGGCGCCGAAATGGCGCGCTATCCGGAACTGCTGATCCCAGACGAATCCATTGCCATGGATCAGCGACCCATGGTGGGCCTGTGCAAAACCTTTGAGTGGGATTTGGCAGACCCGCACATCCAAAAAGCGTTTCATGAATCCGCCCAAGCTTTGGAAAAAGCGGGGGCTAAGGTCATAGAAATTCAGCTGCCCCCAGCCTTCTCTCAAATGCTCAAGGCGCACACCACGGTGGTTCATTTTGAAATGAGCGGCGGCTTCATGGACATTTTGAGTCGCCACTCTGAAAAAATGCGCCCCGCCTTGCTCAAGCGCAGCCTAGAGGGCTTGTCGGTAACCGCGCGCGAATACCAAGCTGCGCAAGCATTGGCACACCAATGCCGAGCGATGTTTGATCAGGTGTTGGGCGCTTGCGATGTGTTGTTTGTGCCTGCGGCCACCGGCGAGGCCCCCCAAGGACAAGAATACTCTGGGGACACGCGGATGAACCAAGTGTGGACCTTGATGCATGGCCCCTGTGTTTCCGTCACCGGTGGTTATGGGCCGCATGGGTTGCCGCTGGCCATGCAAGTGGTTGGGCGCATCCATGACGACCAGCGCACCTTATTGGCGGCGCATTGGATCCACACCCAACTCGCCCATGCGCACGGTGCCTGATACATTCATTTTTCATTCCATCAACGTGGTCACTTCGAAAGGGTACTCATGAAACTTCACAAGGCACTTGGCTTATTGGCTTTTCTTTTTGGCGCACTCAGTGCGGGCGCGCAAACCTACCCCAGTCAACCCATTAAGCTGATCATGCCTTTCGCACCTGGAACAGCATCTGAAAATGCCATGCGCCTGGTGCTGGACAAGCTCAGCGAAAACTTGAAGCAGCCGGTGGTTTTGGAAAACCGCCCGGGTGCGGGGTCCACCCTGGGCACCGACCAAGCGGCCAAGGCCGTACCCGATGGACACACCTTGCTGGCCTCCTACAACAGCGCCATTGCACCGGGTGCCTTGCTCTACAACAAACTGGGTTATGACCCGCTCAAGGACTTCAAGCACATTGCCTTGATCGGTGTGTTTCCCCAGTTCATGGTGGTCAGAAGCGACCACCCCGCCAAAACCGTGCAAGACTTTTTGGCCATGGTCAGGGCCAAGCCTGGGGCGGTCAACTACTCCTCAGCCGGGGTCGGCACCTCGGGGTTCTTGGCGGCTGAAATGCTCAAGCAAGCGCTGAAGTTGGACATGACCCATGTGCCCTACAAAGGGCCTGCACCAGCGATGGCCGACTTGTTGGGGGGACGCCTGGACATGATGTTCACCTCCAGCGCGGCATCCTTGGTGGCTGCAGGCAAGCTGCGCATACTGGCTGTGACCAGCGAAAAACGACTTTCCTTATACCCAGATGTGCCCGCTTTGAACGAGGTTTCACCCAAAGTGCAGGCGGTGTCGTGGGTGGGCATTTCTGCCCCAGCGCAAACCCCTTTGGCCATCACGCAGCGCCTAGAGAAAGAAATACTGGGCATTTTGCAATCCCCCGAAATGCGTCAGCGCTTGAGCGACCCGGTGTTTGGCATGACGCTCACGCCCCTGGGGTCTGAGCGGTTCGTGGAATTCATTCAGTCCGAATTGAACACCTGGTCCCCGGTGATCAAGGCGGCCAATATCGTGATGAATTGATCCCCGCCCGAACCCCACTCAAAACCTGCGTGCCTGATGTGATTCAAAGATGGACTATCTAGAGCGCCTGTGTCGTTTTGTCGCCAATACCCAATGGGAAGACATTCCCCAAGCGGTTCGGGATCGCACCTGTGCCATCGTGTTGGACACTTTGCCGGTCATGGCCTGGGGCATGAGAACGCCTCAATTGCAAGCGCTCGCCGCACAGCAAATGGCCTTTGGCAGCTCAGGCCCTTGTTGGGTGGTGGGCCTAGAAAAAACCACCAATCGCATCGATGCCGCCATGCTCAATGGCATTGCCGGGGCTTGGTTGGATTTTGATGAAGGCAATTTTTTGGCCAATGGCCACCCAGGAATCCAAGTGATCCCTGCGGCCCTGGCGGTGGCCCAAGAGCGGGGCTTGAGTGGGCGCGAATTTCTCACGGCGGTCGCACTGAGCTATGAGGTGGTGGCGCGCATCGGCATGGCCACCCAAATCAAACTCATCATCAACCCGCACGGCACTTTTGGTGTGGTGGGTGCGGCATTGGCCACGGCCCGGTTGATGGGCGTGGCAGCCAGCGAATACCGCAATTTGGCCAGCTTGGCCGCGTCCAGTTGCGTGGCCACCAACCGGCACACCATGCTCGATGGTGCAACGGTGCGCAATTGGTATGCCGGGCACAGCGGGTATATGGGCCAAATGGCGGTGCGTTTGGTTCAGTCTGGCTTCACCGGCCCCAGCGATGGTGTCAACACCACGTTCAGCCTGGTGTTGGGTGATGGGTTTAACGGTGAGGTGGCGGTTCAAGACCTGGGCCAACGGTGGCTGCTGACCGAGGGCTACCTCAAGCTGTACCCAACGGCCCGCTATGTGCACTCAGCCATTGATGCGCTGCATGATTTGCAAGCGAAAGCCCCACGCACCATTGCCATCGATGAGGTCGCCGACATGGAAGTGCGCGCCTACCGCTTGGCGGCCTATTTGTCCACACAGCGCCCCAAGGACTGGTTTGGCGCACGTTTTTCCATCCCCTTCGCCCTGGCCACCTTGATGGTGGGCGAAAGGTCGGGCTTAGACGCCTTTGGTGATGCGGCCGTGAATGACCCACGCATTGTGAACTTGGCCAGCAAAATCCGGGTGATCGAAGAGCCGAGTTTCTCGGCCGGGTACCCGGCGCAACAAAGGGTCGACCTCAGCCTCACCACCGTGGGCGGTGCCTGTTTTCACGGCCAGTGCACCACCACCAGCGGCGAGCCGGACCGACCCCACAGCGACGAAGCGTTGCTGCACAAATTCAATGACCTGGCCATACCCTTGTGGGGCGAATCAGCGGCCAGCGAATTGAGAAACGCCGTGTTGAACATGCCTGCTTGCCCTGACGTTTCCAAGCTGCTCCACTTCCTTCCCTGACCTGTTTGAAAGCAACCCATGAAGTACCTTTTGACCCTGTTGTTGTGCATCACCTCCAGCTTTGCCACAGCGCAAACCGCCCCTTGGCCCAGTCAGTCGATCAGGTTGATCGTGTCGCAGTCGGCCGGCGGCAGCATCGACATCGCCGCACGCTTGATCGGCCAAAAACTCTCCGATGCCCTGGGCAAGCCGGTGGTCATTGACAACCGTGCCGGTGCCAACGGCATGATTGCGGCTGAAGCGGTCATGCGCGCCACCGATGGGCATACTTTTTTGATGACCTCGCCCAGCGCCTTGACCATCAACCAGCACGTCTACAAAAAGGTTCCCTACGAGACCCTGAAAGATTTTGTGCCGGTGACACAAACCACATCGATTGCTTTTTTACTGGTGGTGCCAGCCAACGCGCCGCACAAAACCGCCGCTGAATTGGTGGCCGCGGCCAAGGCCAACCCTGGCGCCATCAAGTTTGCATCGGCAGGCATTGGCAACCAGTCGCAATTGGCAGCTGAATTGCTGGCCGGTGCGGGTGGCGTCAACATGTTGCATGTGCCCTACAAGGGTGAGGCACCAGCCTTGACAGACTTGATCGGCGGTCAGGTGGACTTTATTTTCGGCACCATGCCCGCACTGTTGCCGCAGATCAAGGCTGGCAAATTGAAAGCTTTGATGGTGGGCCAACCCCGGCGCTCTCCCGCCGTATCGGATGTGCCAACCGCCAATGAGGCCGGGTACCCCAGTGTGCATGTGAGCGGTTGGACGGGCATCGTCGCCCCTGCCAACACCTCACCTGCGGTGGTCAAGCGGCTGAGCGAAGAAATTCAGAAAATTTTGGCCATGCCAGATATCCGCGAAACACTTTCCGCTGCGGGTGCCGAGCCGGTTGGCAGCACGCCTGAACAGTTTGGCGAATTCATTCGCGCAGAGATCGTGAAGTGGGGCGTGGCGGTCAAGCGCGCGGGCATCACACCCGATTGATGATGGCGGCTTGAAGGTCACCATGCGCACCCTCAGCCACCCAGGGCACAAGTGAAAAACGACGCAGCCAACAAACGGTGCGTCTTGTAATCACACCGACCTGGTTTGTGTGGTGCACAAGGGCAAAAAACCATCCAGCAGTTGGGCAAATCCAATCGGGTTGTCCTGACACAGTCGGTGATTGGCATGGGCCAGGGTGTCTGACGTCGACTGGGGCAAATGGCGCGCCACACGCGCGAACATCTCTACCGGCAGAACCGTTGATTGGGCACCGCCAAACACCAGCGCTGGGCCCGCATAGTGAACACTTGGCAAGATGTCGCGCATCAACTGGGCCTCGGTTTCGCACACGCCTTCAGCGTGAAAGTTCCATTGCCACCCGCCTTGGGGATGCGGACGCAGGATGTGGTCGAGGTAATGCTCGGTCACCTGATCGCTCCAGCGTTCACAAAATGGCAGGGCCATGCGCGCCTGATCGCGGTTTTCAAATTGGGGCGTGGCCCGCACTTGTTGCTGCACCAGATCGTTGACATGGCTGCCAATGGCGACCGCAGGCTGAGCCAGCACCAGGGCCAGAACCCTTTTTTGCAGTTGCGTGGCCAGCATCAAGGCCAAGGCGGCCCCAGTGGCTTGGCCAACAATGACCATCTCCTTCCAGCCTTGAGCTTCAATCAGCGCGAGCAAGTCGTCACGGTGGTCCTCCAGCGTGTAACCGGCCTGGGGCCAATCTGATTGCGCGTGCCCGCGCAGGGCTGGCGCAAAAAACGGCATGGGGCATTGAAGCGCCGCGAGCATGAAGTCCCAAACCCGATGGCTGGTGCGGTTGGGGTGTATCAGCAAAACGGGCGTGCCCTGGCCATGCCAAACAGCCATGTCGTGTCGCATCCGCGAGGTTTGGATGCTTGTCAATTCGGGTGAGCGCACAGATTCACCTCTTCAAAACATGGGTTGGACTTGGCAAGTGGTTTTTCAGTCCACCTTGGCGCCAGAAATTTTGATGATCTTGGCCCACTTGCTGATTTCTGCTTGGGTGAAACGGGAAAATTCCTCCGGCGTATCGCCAACGGGCTCAGCACCTTGGGCCAGGAGCTGCTCGCGCACGCTTTGCTGCTTGAGAATTTTGACCACTTCCGCATTCAGGCGGTTGATGATGTCCGCCGGCGTTCCTGCAGGGGCGTAAAGCCCAGACCATGCAGAAGTCTCAAAACCTTTGACACCAGCTTGGTCAACAGTCGGCACATCCGGCAGTTGTGAAATCCGCTTGATGCTGCTCACCGCCAAAATTTTGGCCTTGCCCGAGCGCACATGCGTGATGCCAGTGGGCATGTTGATGAACATCATGTTCACCTGCCCGCTGATCAAGTCGGCAATCGCTGGTGGGCCGCCTTTGTAGGGCACGTGCAGCATGTCCACATTGGCCATCAGCTTGAAAAGTTCAGACGACAAATGGGTGGATGTGCCTTGGCCCGTGGAAGCAAAAGAAATCTTCCCCGGCGTTTTTTTCGCCAAGGCGATCAACTCATTGACCGAGTTGACCGGCAAACCCGGATGAACAATCAAAATGTTCGGAACCGTGCCCACCAAGGTGATGGGCGCCAAGTCTTTGACGGGGTCATAGCCCAGTTTGCTGTACAAGGACGTGTTGATGGCGATGATTTCCGATCCCATCAACAGCGTATAGCCATCTGGCGTGGCCTTTGCCACGGCTTCAGCTGCAATGTTGCCGCCAGCCCCCGCACGGTTTTCAACGAGCACCGATTGACCCAAGGCGTCCGACAGCTTGGTGCTGATGACGCGCGCAAAAAAATCAACCGTACCCCCCGCTGGAAACGGAACGATGATCTTGATGGGCTTCACGGGAAAGGTTTGTGCGTGCGTCGCGGCAGCGAACACCAGCGCGAATGTGGTCAGGGTGTGTTTGAGGAAATTTTTCATGGCTTGATCCTATCGTGCTGTGGCCACACTGCAGGCCTGATGGGTCTTGTGGCCGTACACTGATTCACGTTTGTGTTTTTTACCACGCCGCCGTGGCCTGACCCAGCGGTTGTTCTGCGTTTTGAGGAGTTTTCCCATGAAATCCCGTGCCGCCGTGGCCTTCGAACCTGGCAAGCCCTTGCAGATGGTCGAGATCGATGTCGCTCCCCCCAAAAAAGGTGAGGTGCTGGTCAAGATCACCCACACCGGCGTGTGCCATACCGATGCATTCACCCTGTCGGGCGATGACCCAGAGGGCATCTTCCCTGCGGTGCTCGGCCATGAGGGCGCTGGCATCGTGGTGGAAGTGGGCGAAGGCGTCACCAGCGTCAAGCCCGGGGACCATGTGATTCCCCTCTACACCGCCGAGTGCGGCGAATGCCTGTTTTGCAAGTCGGGCAAGACCAACCTGTGCGTGGCGGTGCGCGCCACCCAGGGCAAGGGCCTGATGCCCGATGGCACGACGCGGTTTTCCTACCAGGGTCAGCCGGTCTATCACTACATGGGCTGCTCGACCTTCAGCGAATACACCGTGGTGGCCGAGGTCTCATTGGCCAAGATCCGCCCCGACGCCAACCCCGAGCAGGTGTGCCTGCTGGGCTGTGGGGTGACCACTGGCCTGGGCGCGGTCAAGAACACCGCCAAGGTGCAAGAGGGTGACACCGTCGCTGTCTTCGGCTTGGGCGGTATCGGTCTGGCCGTGGTCCAAGGCGCCCAATTGGCCAAGGCCGGTCGCATCATCGCCATTGACACCAATCCGTCCAAGTTCGATCTGGCGCGCACCTTCGGCGCGACCGATTGCATCAACCCCAAAGACCATGAGAAACCCATCCAGCAGGTGATTGTGGAGATGACGGGCTGGGGTGTGGACCACAGCTTTGAGTGCATTGGCAACACACAGGTCATGCGGGCGGCGCTCGAGTGCGCTCACCGCGGCTGGGGTCAGTCGGTCATCATTGGCGTGGCTGGCGCGGGGCAAGAAATTTCAACCCGCCCTTTCCAGTTGGTCACCGGTCGGCGCTGGTTGGGCACGGCTTTTGGTGGCGTCAAGGGGCGCAGCGAATTGCCCGGCATGGTGGACGACGCGATGGCTGGTCGCATTCAGCTCTCGCCATTCGTCACCCACACCATGCCGCTGACGGACATCAACCATGCGTTTGAGCTGATGCACGAAGGAAAGTCCATCCGCTCGGTGGTTCATTACTGAAAACGGAGCCCCGCATGGAGCGCATCGAGCAACACGCCAGCTTTGGCGGCCGCCAAGAAGTGTGGAAGCACGCGTCAACAACGCTCGGTTGCGAGATGAAGCTGGCGGTGTATTTGCCCGAACCCGCAACGCGCGGCCAAGCATGCCCGGTGCTTTACTGGCTGTCCGGGCTGACCTGCTCCGAGCAAAACTTCATCACCAAGGCCGGCGCTCAGGCGCATGCGGCGCGCCATGGTGTCATCGTGGTCGCGCCGGACACCAGCCCTCGCGGCGATGCGGTGGCCAACGACCCGGCCTACGACCTGGGCCAGGGTGCGGGTTTTTATGTCAACGCCACGCAGGCCCCCTGGGCCGCGCACTACCGGATGCAAGACTATGTGGCCTTGGAGCTGCCCGCGCTGGTCGAGCAGCACTTTGCGGCCAGCCCCTTGCGCGGCATCTTTGGCCATTCCATGGGCGGCCATGGGGCGTTGGTCACGGCCCTGCGCCATCCCGGGTGCTACCAAAGCGTTTCTGCGTTTTCGCCCATCGTGGCGCCATCGCAAGTGCCTTGGGGCCAAAAGGCATTGGGCGCGTACTTGGGCGCCGACCGCGAAGCCTGGAAGGCCTGGGATACCGTTGAACTGATCAAGATGGCCCGTCAGGAGCGCTTGCCTTTGCTGGTGGATCAAGGCGAAGCGGATGAATTTTTAGCCCCCCAACTGCAGCCTGAACGCCTGCAGGCCGCGTGCGAGGCCGCCGGACACCCCCTTACCTTGCGCATGCAGCCCGGGCACGACCACAGCTACTACTTCATCGCCACCTTTCTGGGGGATCACTTCGCTCACCACGGTGCCGCTTTGGCAGCTGGCCCCAACTAGCCCGGCGCACCAGCGAGGGGGGCTCCAGGCCGTTGCACAAGGGCCAACACCCCCCAAATCAGCCCCAAAAACCGGGAATTTTTGAATCGCTAAAGAAAATGCCATTCCGAGCCGATTCTGTTGGTATGAACGCTGAACAATTTATTGAATTTGCCAACGACTTCGCAAAGGCCAGTGCCAAGACGTCCAGTCTGGAAATACAGCAGGCCTATGAGGACAACCTAGATTTCCTGGCTCGCCCAGGGGACCGGGTGCTTGTGATCCAAAGGCCTTGGCCCGTTGGCCGCTGGGGCACGGTCATTGCCTTTCGTGAATTCAGCCCCTGCTATTTCCGGGTGGAAGTAGAGCTGGAGGGCAAACAAATGCAAATTCCCGCGCATGCTCTGACGCGTCGCTTGGGTGCACCCAATTGTGAAAAGGCAGAACTCCAATACATTTACTTGCTGATGAAGATCAATGGCCTGACCGTTGCGCAGTGATCAAGGCCGGCCCGACCCGCGGCATCAAGCGTCGGGGCGAGGGCAAAACGGATGGCTGATTATTTTTTCGGCAAGTTGCCCAGCAAAAACATGGACTGCAAGGCTTCGACTTCACTGAAGCCAATCATTTTCTTGAAGTCGGCCATGTTGATCATGGGTTGCGGCAAGCCATGTACCGATTTGGATTTCCACAACTGGGCATAGTTTTGCTTCAAAGTTTCCGTCACGGTGAACAAACCCACCAATGGGTAAACAGCCAAGCCAGCCACCTCTTGAATTTGCTCAGTGGTCAAGTCATTTTCAAGCCAGCCCAGCAGTTGCAGTGACAAGGGCACACCACAAGCCTGACGCAAACGACGCAGCCCGTCAATGGATGTGAAGCAACGGCTGATGGGCTGAATCAAGTCAGCGCCCGCTTCCACATATATTTTTGCGCGCTCGATGGCATCGGCTTCGGTCAGGGCATCGGTGCGTGCCACGATGATGAGGTTGGGGTCTTGTCGTGCACGAACGGCCGCACGAATTTTGGCGGCGCTCTCCATGACGGGCAATATCTCAATCACCGCTGCAGCTGCTGGGCAGCGCTTGGGCACTTCTTGGTCTTCAAAAATCAATGCATTGAGCCCGGCTTGCTCAAACTCACGCACCGTGCGCATCACATTGATGGCATTCCCGTAACCCGTGTCGGTATCGGCCACCACGGGGATGTTGACGGCATTGGAGACATTGCGGGCGACAGACAGGTTTTCGGTCATGGTGTAGACCTCCACGTCGGGCTGCCCCAGCAAACTCGCTGATACCGCAAAGCCGGAAGTCATCAAAGCAGGAAATCCAGCCGCTTCAGCCAATTTGGCGGAGAGCGCGTCATAAACACCGGCGGCCCACACCGTTTTCCCCTGGCGCAACGAATGCGCAAATTCAGCCCTGTTCTTATTCATGTGGATTCCTCTTGTCTGATGTGTTTCAAATATCCCAGCACGCCGCCTGACTCGATCATCAGCCGGTCGCTTTCAGACCAGACTTCAAAGTCAATGCGGTCTTTGCGTGTGTGGTTGATGACTTGGTGCGCCGCCCAATCCACCTCAATCTCGTCCCAACGGTTCACGAAATTCAAAATGCCCGGGCATGCAATTTGAGGAAAGCCCATGGCCACCTCGCCGCGCCAATAGCCGGGCGAAAAACTCTCGGCGAGGACCGCGCTGATGCCCAGATGGCGCATGCCAATCATGGGCGGGTAATGCGGATGGCCGTAGCCAAAATTCATGGCCCCCACCAACACATCGCCCTTTTTCACCTGCGCTGCAAATGCAGGGTCATAAGACTGCATGGCAACAGCAGCCAACTCTGCGGGGTCTCTCAGCTTGATGTTTTTCACACCAATGATCTGGTCCACATCAAAGTCGATTTCTTCAAATACAAAGGCCACCCGGCCATGGATCACCGGCAAGCTCATGGCGTCACCTCAGGTAGGGGCGAGGGTCGGCAATTTGACCTTCGATGGCAGCGGCCGCGACGGCAGCAGCGTTGACAATGAAAATCTCTGAGTCCGTGCTGCCCATGCGTCCGCGCACATTGAGCGTGCCTGTGGACACGGCACGCTGGCCCGCACTCATCACCCCCAAGCGCCCAAAACAGTAATCGCAAGAAGGCGAAGAAATGAACGCGCCTGCGGCAATCAAGTCGGTGAGCAGACCTTCTTGGGCCGCTTGTCGCATGATCTCCTGGCTGGTTGGTACGACATGCAGCTGAAACCCAGGCTTGACATGGCGCCCCCGCAGAACGTGTGCAGCGGCGCGCAAATCTTCCAAGCGACCCGAAGCACAAGAACCCAAATAGCCCACCTGCACCGGCAAACCCAAATGGTCCACCAAGTTTCGTGTGTTGGCCGGGCTTGGCGGGATGACCACAACAGGCTCTAGCTGCGATATGTCAATCGTGTGGCGAGCGGCGTAAGTGGCATCGCGGTCAGAATACAACGGCTCGATGGTCAGCCGTGCGCGCTCTTGCGCGTAGGGCAGCGTGACTTGATCGGGGTTGATGATGGCGGTGACCGCACCCGTGAACATGGCCAAACAGGTCAGCGTTTGGCGTGCATCGATGCCCATGTCTGCAATGGCTTCGCCGCCAAACTCCAGCACCTGAAACCGACAACTGGCCGGGCCCAACACACGCACAACATGGTGAAAAACGTCTCGGGCCATCACACCAGCTTGCAGCTGCCCCACCAAGTCGACCCGTGTCGTGGCGGGCACAGCCATGCGAATTTTTTCATTCACAAACGACTCAATCAAATGCCTGCGCACGCCCATGGCCAGGGTGCCAAATGTGCCCAGTTGCGATATGTGGCCGTCAAAGTGAACAACGAATGCCCCAGGGGTCGCATAGCCAAGCTCAGAGGCTACTTGATGGCCAATGCCTTTTCGCTCATACACAGGAACGTGATTGAGTGCGCCCCAATCGCGCGTGTTTTGATGCAGCTCTTCTTCTTGCGGCGTCACCGCCGGGACCATGTGGTCAATGAACAAAGCGTACCGGCTCGGGTCCTTCACACCTGTGAGTCCAAACTCATCTTTCATTTGTTTGAAGATGACATCGGTGTAGCCGGGAAAGTCGTAGGCCACCACAAAATCGGGCTTGGCCTGTATGTTGTCCCCCGCGTTGACGCGGACTTGGCCACTGGCACGGGCCAATATTTTTTCTGCGATGGTCGAACCCAAAATAACGCCCTTCAAGCAATGGCCACCGATGCTAGTGCGCGAGACGCCAGGCCATTTAAGTGTTTACCCCAGTCTTCGCATGGCGTGGAGCGGCTTTGGTTGGTGCAACACGGTCCGGCTTTGCAATGAAATCAGATAGACTCAAAACTCGCACTGAGATTGAACCACCACAAACAGCACTTCCATAGGAGATCTTCCATGCGCATCAATCGCCGAGTTGCCAGTTCCGTCCTGTTCGGATCTTCGCTCTTTGCTGCTTGGCCTGCTTTGGCTCAACCCGCTTTTCCCAATAAACCAATCCGCATCATTGTTCCCTACCCGGCTGGTGGGGCAACCGACGTGTCTGCCCGCTTGGTGGGCCAACGGCTGCAAGAGGAACTCAAGCAAACGGTGATTGTTGATAACAGGCCTGGTGCCAGCGGCAATTTGGGCATGGCTGCCCTGCTGCAAAGCCCGGCCGATGGCCACACCCTGGCGATGAGTCTGACAGGCATGCTGTCCATCAATCCAACAACCTACTCCAAGGCTGGCTTCACAGCATCTGATGTGGCGCCCATTGCACGCGTCATGCTCGCCCCGTTGGTATTGGTGGTTCCGCTGAACTCGCCGTGGCGATCGATTCAAGACCTGATCGCCGCCGGAAAAACGGCCGGCAAGGACGGCTTGCCTTACGGCTCCACAGGTGCTGGTGGCATCTCTCACGTGGCATCTGAGTTGGTGAACGCTGCCGCCGATGGCAACTACACCCACGTGCCCTATAAAGGCGGCGCGCCATTGGTGCAGGCCCTCCTCACCAGCGAAGTTCGTTGGGGCCTTTTGGGGACAGCGGATGCCCGCGCTCAAATTCAAGGTGGCAAACTCAAGGCATTGGGCCAGTTGCGCTCCACCCGCTCTGAGTTGTGGCCTGATTTGCCGACACTGACAGAGCAAGGCCTGCGTGGCGGCGTTGACTTCGACATGTGGTTTGGTCTGGTGGCACCCGCCAAAACCCCAACCGCTGTCACCGCCATGTTGAATCAAAAAATATCGCAAATCGTGGCAGAGCCAGAGTTTCGCCGACGCCTCAGCGAGCTTGGCGGCGTGTCACCCACCACGGGCAACACCATTGAAGCCTTCAATGAGGTGATCCAGCGAGAGCTGGCCGTTCTGCCGAAAAAAGCACTGGAGTTGGGCCTCAAGCTGGACTGATGGTGGCGTTCATTCGCCCTCGGCTTTGAATGGAGTGGCGTGCGAATGCACGAAGGCTCTTGTTTAGGCTGGACCCAATGGCAAGCTTGGGTCCAGTCGTTCGACCACATCTTTCCATGACATGACGTCGCCAAACTGTTGGATAAAAGTTTCCAACGTTGCAAGGTGTTCATCGTCCGATAGCGCGGCACAGCAGTCAGACACCATCACGACCTTGAAGTCCAACATCATGGCGTCTCGGCCAGTTGACTCGCAACAGACGTTGGTCTTGGTGCCGGCAATCAGGATCGTATCGATGCCATAGTTGCGCAGCATGGGCTCCAGCGACGATGAGCCCGAAATGAATGCGCTGTAGCGATTCTTCAACAAGACCACATCTTCTGGGCTGGTCACAAGCCCCGACCACACGCTTTGCTTTCCGGGCAACAAGCTCTCCATGGTTCGGCTGCGGACATCGTCAGCCACCACGTTGTTGAAGAACATCTCCCAGTCACTGCGCTCGCCGAGGTGGGTATTGGCATGCAGCACCCAAAAAATGGGAACACCTGCTGCACGAAGCCGTGCACTCAGCGCATTGATGTTGGGAACAATGCTGCGAGCGGTCGGCACCTCCGCAGGTGCCCCCGCCTCGCAGAAAGTGCTTTGCATGTCGATGACCACCAGCGCCGTGCGCTGGCTATCCAATGACTCAAACCAATGTGATTTGCCTCTGCGAGCGGTCACACGCTCGATGATATGAGGCCGAATATGGACACTGTGCATCGCTGGCATTCCCTTTTTCATTCATGACAGACAGCTCTGAGAAAACGCCCAGGTGCCGTCAAACGTTAAAACTGTCTCTGCTTGTGAATCATCTCATTAGTCAGAGCTCACGCTTCATTCAAGCTGCGTTGTCTGGCGATGTGGTCAAACGCATCAGTTAAAACGGTCTCCCCTATCTGTGACCAGCACTCGATCTGTTTTTGAAGCGGTCGGCCCCAAATCGCAGCGCTAAGCAGGCCTGACAAACACCCGCGTGCCCACCACCACACCGGCCACCAGCAAGGCCATGCCAGCCCAGTCCCAAGGCTGCGGCCAGGCGGCTCTGTGCATGAAGCCATAGGCCATGGCGGCCAAAGTCTCAAACACAATGAGCTGACCGGCCAACGAGGTCGGCAGCAGGCTGCTGGCGCGGTTCCAACACAAAGTACCCAACCAGGAGGACAGCAAGCCAATGGCCAGCATCAGGCACGCATAGGTCCAGGGGCGCGGACCCCAGGGCGCATCGCCGGCCCAGGAGCTGGTCATCAACATGTATGCCGTCATGCCCACCAGCGCCATTGGCAAGGTGGCCAGGCCCTGGGCGGTGGCCCAGGTGCCCGAGCCCACCTGCGGATTGGCCTGCACCCAGGCGGCGTTGCGCAGGGGATACCAAGTCCAGCAAACCAGCGCTGCCGTGGCCAGCGCCATACCCCAACCCAGCCCGCTGTTGCTGAGCGAGCCAGCACCCAGACGCTGCCACTCCGAGCCATGCACGCAGGCAATACCGGCCGCAATCAGCAGCAAGGGCAGGGCCAAGCGCCGCCAAGCCACATCGCGCCGTGAATGGTTGGCGCACACCGCGATGACCACCGGCAGGGTGCCGATGATCATGGTTGGCAGCGGTACCCCGGCCAGTTGTATGGCCCAAGACAGCGCCAGGTAATACAGCACATTGCCGACAGCGGCCAACTTCAGCGCTTCCATCCAGTCGGCCCGGCTCAGGCGAGACAGTGCCCAGCGATCGCGCCAGGCCAGTGGCAGAGCAACCATGCCAAAAGCAAGATAGCGCCCAAATGTGAGCATGGCTGGCGAATAGTCGGGTAGCAAGACGGGCGTCACAAACACCAGTCCCCAGGCCAAACCGGCAGCCAAGGCAAAGGCGATACCGGTGGCCAGGCGAAGTTCAGCAACTTTGTCACTCATGGGTGCATGCGTCAGTCTGGGGGGGTGAAACTATTGTGGATTGTGGCCGCCCATCTGCGTCAACACCGCGCCGTCCGTGCCAACCGTGGTCGGTCCCATTGGGGTGTGCGTCACCCCCGTGTTGTTGACGCACGTTTCACCGCTGACGCGTTGAAAGGGTTCGCCATCGTTTGGGGTGATTAACATCTCAACATGATTGATTGGAGCTCTTGTCCTTCTTTGGAACTCAACCCTGATTTGCTCAGCGGTGCCTGGGTGTTTCGTGGAACCCGTGTTCCAGTGGTTGCTTTGTTTGAAAATCTTGAAGATGGCGTCAGCATCAATGAGTTTATTGAGCTATTTCCAGGTGTCGATTTGGCTCATGCACGCAGCGTTTTAAAACATATTGCGAAAAGCACAATCGCCGCGAATCAGCCTTGAAAACAAATCGCCACGGGTAAAAACAACTAAGCAAGAGCCATGGGGACAATCTCTTTGTGGATGATTTTTGCGCTTTGCTTTTCTGCAATGCGCAAATCGTATGCGGCCTGCAAAGCAAGCCAACCTTGGGCCTCGCTGCCAAAGTAGCGTTCTAACCGCAATGCCGTATCGGCGGACACACCACGGTTTCCGTCAACGATCTCCCGCAAACGTGAGTAGGGAACATGCAAGGCAAGAGAGAGCGCACGCACACTCATTCCCATTGGCTTGATGTAGTCTTCAAGCAAAACTTCGCCAGGATGAACAGGGCGCATTCCGTTTTTAAACATGGGGCTCCTTTAAAAATGTTGTCAATGCGGATCTTCAATCAGCACATCAAATGGACCGTTTTGCCCCCACTTGAATTTATCCGTTTAGCAGTCAATTTGGGGTGGTGGATCAGCTGCCGTATCGCCCCAGCGCCGAGCGCAAAGCCTCCGTGGCACTGGCCCGCAGCGATTTGGGTGCCAGCACCTCCACATCAGCGCCAAAGCGGAGCACGTCGCCGAGCAACTCGCGCGCGTCGGAGTAGGGCACTTCCAGCGTGTAGGAGCCATCGGGGTGAAGCGTGCTCTTTTGATCGGGGTGCCATTCCTCGGCCTGTACCCAGCGGGCGCGCTCGGGGGTGAATTTGAGCTTGGCCCAGTACCTGGCCTCTCCACCAAAGATGCCGTAGCCCGACTGCAT
>Ga0209033_1000621_pt1 | contig 20803 bp, 28 predicted proteins | sample LauGreFa1BDMLBDN_2_FD_188218 | JGI IMG/M metagenome (GOLD analysis project Ga0209033, IMG submission 188218) | Freshwater lake microbial communities from Lake Michigan, USA - Fa13.BD.MLB.DN (SPAdes) (version 2) | ecosystem: Environmental > Aquatic > Freshwater > Lake | place: Lake Michigan, USA...
ATGGTTGGGTGGTGGTTGGTTGGTTGGTTGGGTAGTATGTTGATTGTGTGGAGCGCCTAAGATGTACTTCTTTGATTGGTTCAAATCCATTTTAGACGATGTTTGGCGTTGCCGGTAAAACGGACGGAATGTAAGCAACTGCAATAACAACATGATGTCCCGCAAACAAACTTGCCGCGTTCTCGTTGAACCAGTGCCCGAAGTCACCGTGACCTTGCATGAAGGGGACTCGTTTGAAGTTCTGGATACGATTGTTGATAAGAGTGTGCAAGCTGTTATCATCGATCCACCTTACAATATTGACAAGGCAGAGTGGGATACGATTGAGAATTATGTTGAGTGGCTTGTGAACATCGTGGAGAAGGCACAGGAGAAGATGAAGGACAATGGATCCTTCTTCATGTTTCATAACGACATGGAACAGATTGCGGAGATCATGATTCGTATCAAGGCTCGCACGAGACTTGTCTATCGGCAGATGATTGTGTGGAACAAGCGATTTGATGGATCTCCTAAGAAGGGATTCTTGGACGGATACGTGGTGAAGAACGACGCACACAATTGGAACAAGATGGCAGAATACATTCTCTTCTACACATTCGATAACACTCACAAGCTCGCTCAGCGTCGTGCAGAGCTGGGCGTGAGTCAGCAGACAATCGGTCACGAGATCCCTAGCAGGACAGGCGGGTTTACAGGGTGGTACAGCAACCTGGAAACCGGCAAAAATATGCCAACGCTAGAGACGATTGTGCCAATCACAAAACATCTTGGACTCACGTTCGATGAGATTGTTCCGAAGTTTCGGAATCAGAAGACACATCATAGCGTTTGGAACTACGACATTGCAAAAAGATGTGATGTTCATGTGACTCCAAAGCCGATTGATCTGCTAGTCAATATACTGAATCACGTGACGGATCCTGGCGATACCGTACTCGATTGCTTTGCGGGTTCTGGAACTCTAGGGTTGGCGTGTAAGGCGGCTAAGCGGAATTGTATTCTGATTGAGAAGGATCCTACGTACTGTGCGCACATCCGTTCGACCGTTGGAACCGTGTCGCCTGCTCCATCTGCCTGATCCAGGCGTCATCAAGAAACGAGCAGTCGCCCACAAGGAGGTTCCCTCGGCGCGTCATCATCAGAACATTTTTGCCTCGGATCGTGTACTGCTCATCCGTGCGCGGGACGACGTGCCCCAGCTGGATGGCATTCAGGTCACAGAGGTCCGGGTTCGCGATCTGCGCGACGGTGAGCCGGGTTCCCATGACAGGGCAGATGCTAAACCCCTCGGCATCAAAGATGACCTTGCTAAGTGCGCTGTAGTAGCGAGCTAACTCAACCTTGTGCACGGCGGCCATTGCGCGGAGTGTGTCCAGGTGCTTGTAGCCCTTGAGCTCCTCATCGATCCCCTCGACCGAAATCATCAGTGTCATGTAATCCAGCCAAGCAGCAGCCATCATCTCAGGTGTGCTGCCCTCCTTGAGGGGAATCGCGCACTTCCGCTTCGTGCCCTTGTCACGCCAAACACGCTGGAGCACATCCGGCACCTTGAAGGGGAACAGCCGGGTTGCGCGGTTCTTGTAGATATAATCGTCATCACCCGGAGTGCTGGTCAGCCAGTCAAACTTGGATGCGATCGTCTTGTTCTTGAAAATTGCATTGGCGGGGTTGTAATCGCAACCTCCCTTGTGGTCCTTGGGGAGGACACAGCAGTAGTGGAGAGCCTTCTCCACCTCCTCAGGAGTCTCGGTGATCCACTGAGACATGTGCTTGTAGGCCTCGCGAATCGGCGGCAGAGTCACCTTACCCACGGGCTTCATGCACATGAGGTTTGCGTAGTGAGGCAGCTCAGATGCAGCCCAGGCGGCGGCGTGGTTGGTGCAGGAGACAACGGCAGAGTGCGCGAAGAGAGAGATCTTGGTGATGGGAGTCGTCATTTTGGCAGGGTAAGGTCTATCGTTTTGCCGGCGGGAGATCCATTTTTCCCGGGGGGTGATAAATTAAAAGTGGGTGCGTCCATCCACGTGACATGCCGTAACGTCCGAAAGTAGTCACCGGAGCGTTCGTATAAATTTCCTGCTATATACAAAATGTCGTGGAATCAGCCTCATTATCAACCGGGGATTGGTTACGATGGGAATATAACGTACAACAACAGAGTGCCACAGGACCGGTATCGGCAGGAGCAGGCGGCGGCGATGGCGCAGGCGATGGCGGAGGCTCGGGCTCGGGAGGCGGCGGCGGCGGCGGCTCGGGCTCGGGAGGCGGCGGCGGCAGCGGCGGCGGCGCGAGCTCAGCAACAGCAAGGACAAAGAAAGGGAGGAAAAGGAAGATCAAGGCGCCGCGGCACGATGAAGTCTCGCCGGGGTCGCCGCCGCACGCGCCGCGTGTAGATATATAAAAATGGATCGAGTTTTCAGCAATATACTATACCTTCAGTCTACAATGGCACACCGCAACATCACACTTGAACAGCTCCCGAAGCAGATGATCTCCATTCGTATGCTCCGCGATGCATTTGAAAAGTGCACTCCCTACAACTGCCCGTCACGGGTCCGACTGAATTCCTGCTATCCCTACTACTCGTGGGACACAACCCCGGCCGAAGACATTACAATGGCGCATGCTGTTCGGGTCATTCACTACTGTCTTCTGAGCCCCGAATACGTTGATCGGTTTGCGCTCTACTTCACGGGGGAGTGCGTGGGTCCGTACGATGTGATCTCGTCCTACTTCACTCAGACCTTTGTCAAGACATAAGCCCTGTTAACACCCGTCACCTCCGCTACCAGGTGAAACACGACTCCTGCAACAAACAGAGTGACCCACTTGGAGAACCCTGCTTTTTCAACGACCCAGTAGACCGGCAAAAAGAAAAGACCAACGAGCAGGGCTTCAAGGAAAACGTTCATTTATACTGTGAAGTAGATTTGGTTTTTCTACGCAGCCGCCGAGTGCTGCGTCGGGTTCGCTTTCCTCCCTTTTTTCTGAACTTCTCGGTCCAGACAGGAGGGTCTCTAAAGCGGACGTCCTTGTCTCTTGTCCATGTTACGAAGGCTTTGTCCACCTCGTCGCCTTCACGTACATACTGAAAATGTTTTCTACACCCACGAGCATTCTTCGAGTCGGTTATGTCTATAAACATGACTGTTGCGCCTACGTCCACAGCTTGTTTCAGGGCATAAAGAATACAGGGTGTTCGGTCAAAGAAGAAATTCTCGCATCTATACGGATGTCCATCTAGCCAAAAGTCATTGTGAACATGGATTCGCCTAAATAGCTTGAGCAACTGGGTAAGTTTCCTAATGAAATGAGAATTCTCTGCTGTTTCTCTACCCAACTCTGCAATGGAGTTAACTGAATGTCCAGCAATTGCAGCGTCTCGTTCAGCTACCATCTCGACCCCAGGAATCACGATCTCCCTTTTCATCGGCACACGTATATGAAGCCGATGGAGCTCTACATTCTCTTCAAAGGATACATCCTGTGCCGAAATGTCTAGATTCTCTCCGCTGATAACGAGAAGAGGTGTGCTATCTTCAAATCTACCCAACAAACTCTTTACCTTCTGTACTAAAGTAACCGCAGTGTTCTCACTGCGTGGATCCATTGTTCTTTTTGACCCTCCCAAACTGAGAATCAAGTCGGGGTACATCAACGTTTCCTTCCCGGGATCGTCTTCTAATAATTTTAGCAGGGCGTCTAACTTACCTATCGCTTCTCTTTCTGACGCTGGGTTCGCTGAAAAAGCGCTGGCAGGACCTTCATACATCTCGGCCGGACTGCCAACATCACCTTCCTTGGCCGCCATTACTGTCACTCTAGGTTTGGTTTTGGTTGCAAAACGGATTTGATTTCTCGCTACGAAGACTACACTGCCAACATGGAGACCAATATTCGTAACGCAATCATCAAGACCAACGCGGAGTTCAACTACGGACTGGAGGTGGAGATCACGCATGCCGAACATGAGCCGTGGTATGCCAAGATCTACGATACAGCAGGTATGATCAGAGTGGAGTTTCTTGAGAGAGACGGGGGCGTCATCGCATCTGTTATGGAGCGGTTCAACATCACCACCGCAAGAGTGACCCGAATCATGGACGTGCTGATGGAGTTCATGCCAATCTCTCCTCCGGGAGGGGACTAGATCTTCTCTACCTTGATAGGGACAACCTTGATCAACTCAACTTGAGGGTACGCAATCACACAGGAGTGCGTTTCACTCGCACGGCATTTGACGCAGAACACTTTTTCAGTGGAGCAGGAGCACTTGAACTCAAGATGAGTCTTCTTCTTGCAGTGAGAACACTTGGGCATTCTGCCTTGGTCTGCAGTTATAAAATCGCATTCATTTTTAATGAAGACGGTCACGTATACAGTGGTCGTAGATCCCGATGTGAAGTTTCCACTGAAGGACTTTGCTACGGAGGTGGCCATCTGCTTAGCTGATCCGGATGGATGGGAATCACAAGGCTACCGTTTCGTAGCCGTGAAGTCCAACCCTCAAGTCGTGATCCACTTGTCGTCTCAAAAAGGACTGAAGGCAGAAGGCTGCGACCCTACGCTGTCCTGCGCAGAACTCGGTGGCAAAGAGATGCGCATCAATGAGCAGCGTTGGAGATACGGAGCCAAGCAGAGTGGTCAGGATCTAGACGGCTACCGTCAGTATGTCATCTCACACGAAATGGGACATATCCTTGGTCGAGACCACGTAAAATGCCCTGGCCCGGGTCAACCGGCACCGATAATGGTCCAGCAGACTTTAGGACTTCACGGGTGCCTTCCGAATACAAACGTGTAGTCGGACACTCCTTTCTGAAGTACGTGATCGGATTGGAAAGCACCCAACCTGCAAGCACAATCACAAGACACACCACAATAACTTTCAGCATTGACACTCTTACTTATAAAAATGGACAGCATTGTAACCGCCGTGATTGAGAAGTTCAGGCAGCGGTCGGAGTTTGGAAAGGCAAAGTATGGAACGGACCTTGATCGTAAGGACCTTTCTATCCTTGAGTGGATTGTGCATGCTCAAGAGGAGCATATGGACGCAATTCTGTATTTAGAGAAGCTTAGAACGGAGCTTGCGAGAACTCTTCCGGTGACGACGCCGACGGGTGACCTTCCGGACGCGCTTGGACGATGAACGACGACGGCCACCTTCGAGGTCCCCCGGATTCTCAACCTCTGCCCCCAACATCTTACCTACATAAACCTTCGACTGCATAAGACGTAATCCGGCTCTATCCTGTCCTCTTGCAAGACGGGATGGGAAGTCAGTGTCCAGTGTCAGTCTGACGAAATCATGGGGAGTGTCTTCAACTATTTTTCCCATTGTTCGTTCGCCTTCGTAATTCGTCACACAGACACGCTCACCAACTGCAAAGACCCGATTGTCTTGATCACCTCGTCTAACGAAGACACACTGGTCTGCCTCTGGCGGTGGGCCGGGCTCGTTCATTATATACTGTAGTCACTTTAGTTGCTGTACGCAAGACCACCCATGCCGGACATCACACGGAAGATGTTGTAATTGACGGCATACATGCGGAAGTTGAACGGGGTGGTCTTGGTCGGCTTCGCAATACCGGTTGTGAAGATGCTGTCAAACACGAGCGTGGTCGTGTCGATGCGGGAGAAGTTACACGTGCCGGACGGCTGGTGCTCCTCGGGCTGGAGAGCAAACGAGTACACGTTGATCGGGTTCTCGTGAGGAGTGTAGTTCAAGTTCGGCAGCGTGAAGATCACGCTGAGACCCGTGGTGGTGCCCGCGAGGAGAGACGGCTCACTGAGCTGGTAGGTTCCCTGCTTACCTGATCCCGTTCCGAAGGACTGGATGATCGTTCCTGGGGCGAATGTACCCGGAGACGATGTCGACACGGTCGCACCCTCAACGATCAACTGCTGCGGCGCCGTACCGCTCGCAGGGTCGGCTCCAACCGTAAGCACATCACCCGTCACACTGCACGAGCCAGCAAGAACCGTCAGCGCCGCCGGAGCCGTGACCTGAGAGCGCATCGGGAAGAAGGCACCGCCCGTGTGGTGCTGGTACGGCTGAACCTTCCAGAAGTAGTCGCCGTAGCGCTCGTCGAAGCGATCCTGGCCATTGATCTGGAGGCGGGCACGGTTCACGATGTCATCGTAGCTGAACGGCTGCGTGAAGCCAGCGTTGAGGGTCAGCGTAGATCCGCAATCCGTCTTGCGGGCGTCCTGGAACACCCACACCAGCTCCTTAACCGGGTGGTTCAGCGTCAGGTCAATGCGAGCATTGGCGGTCGTGAGCGTCTGCTGGAGACCGAACTGGAGCTGGTCAATCAGGTACTCATGCGACTGCTGGGCAAACCGGCGGCGCTCATCCACATCCAGGTAGATGTAGTCGATGTAGAGCGCCATGTCCTTGAGCTGGGGCAGAAGAGCCGCGGCGGCGGAGACTGTCGTGGTGCCCGGAGTGGCAGCAGTGACCAGGTCCGTCGCAGGAGACAGGGTCACATTGATGCGCACCTCGTGGTACTGGAGGGCGATCAGGGGCAGCGCCAGTCCCGGGTTACGGCAGAACCAGAACTGCAGCGGAATGTAGAGGATCGCCGGGCGACCACCGCAGGAAACGGCCGTCGTCTCTGTGCCGCCGAGGTATCCACCGAGCATGGTGTCGAGCTTGACGGAGTTGTCAAAGTTGGAGGTCAGGTTCTCCCACAGGAAGAGCCACTCGCCGTAGTGGGTGTCAATGATCTGACCGCCAATCTCCACCTCAATCTTCTTGAGAAGCTGGTAGCCGAGACGACGCTCAAAGGCAGCCGTCCACTTCACGTCCACAGTCTGGGTGTCGGGGAGCTGAACCTCCAGGTAGGTCTTGTACATCAGATCCGCGTTGCGGTTGATGATGGCAACGACACGCTGCCCATACTGAGGCGAGCCAGTGAAGTTCACACGAAACGCCTCCATGGCGAAGTTCGTATGACGCTTGTAGAGCACCTTCCAAAAGGTGATGTGGGGATTTCCAGTGATGTAGGCATCCTGAGCACCATACGCAACGAGCTGAAGAAGACCACCGCCCATTTAGTTTATTCTTTGCGAGGATATATTCTTCTGCCTTTGACACAATGAAAGGCGCTGCCTACAAAACACAGGGGGCGGATACTTCTGTGGGCAGACGAACCCGCAGGCGGGTTGGACGGAAAATGAAGGGTGCTGCATTTCTAGCTTCGGGTGCCGATACATGCGTGTATTCTCCCCCGGTGAAGTGCGTTCCCGGAACACAAGTGCCCGAATCTATCCCTGCAGGCGACTATGTCTCTCGTGTCGTTGAAAAGAATGGTAAGGCCAAGAACGAGCTTGCTAATCAAGCACGAGTAAAAGATGCGATTCGCAACATTCAAGAAAAACACGGTGTGGATGTGTCCTCCTCCTTTAACCTTTCGGTTGCCACGTGCACACCTGAATTTACGGAGGACGATCTGGTAGGAGGTCCATGCCGTGCGGATACAAACAAGATCACGACCCCCGGAGTAAAGGAGGACAAGATCAACTTTATCACACCTAAGCAGGGACAAGATTTCTATGTACATCATCCTCCAGGCGTCACGACCGAACAGCTTCGCACTCTGTATCACGCAGTTATCTACCTCAATGAGCAGGGTATTGTGCATGGAGACATCAGCGATGCAAATGTGTCATGGATGGGTGATCATCTTGTTCTTCATGACTGGGGGCGCATGTTTGACGGCCTAGAGGGTGTGAAGACGGCAATAACAACTGAAAATATCGAATTGGATTATCTTCAGCAGTTGTTCGACGAGTGTATCATTGTTTTGGAAGAGGACTCGGACGACGCAACGCTCCTTCGGTTCATGCAGTTTTACGATATCGTATGTATGGCTTATAACCTCGAAGTCGACAATGCGAATACGGATGCATTTATCGGCTGGCTCAACGAACTATGGGAAGGCAAAGTCAGCGGAAACAAACTGACGAAGAAATTGCATGTTGCTGTCAACGGACTCTTCGCACCAAAACGTGGAGGTAAACGTAGCCAGACCGATCGCTTTTGCAAGTGTATCAAATCAGTGCGCAAGACGGTGAAGGCCCGGAAAGGCAGCACAGCAGAAGGGGCTGCGATCGCCATTTGCACAAAGTCTGTCCTTCAAAGGAAAAAACGAACACTTCGCAAGGTCCGGTGCCGTGACCATGTACTCCTGACCCAGCCGATGAAGGGCGGTGTTTTCTTGGGCGCAGGCGGGAGTGCCATGGTGTTCGGTCTCAAAAGCACAGAGAACTTCCTTCCCCCGCCAGTCGGGTCTATTCCATCGCTCCCACCCGGACTGGGGTTGGGAGACATCGTCGCACACGTGACAAAAACAGAAGACGATGTGGTTGGAAAAAACGCATTGGTGCAAGGGGTTGGTGCTGCGGACCCATATGTGAAGATGATAACAAATCCGAGTATCGGCGCCTACGACGTGAAGACAGACGCGTTCCTCAAGACCTTCGTTCGGGCACAAGAGAACCTCATTTCCGGCTCGTCTGCCAAGAACCTATACAAAGAGTGGTCAGCGGGAGCGCAACCCCCTCTCACGTGTTCGCTGATGCTGCGACACAATACGTTTAGGAAAGGTGACATCCTCTCCTTGGTCGATATCATGATTGGACTTGTTCATATCAATGGTAGGTTCGTACACTGTGATCTAAACGATAGTAACATGGGCATTATGGCAGACGGATGCCCAGTCATCACGGACTACGACAGAGTACAAACAACCGGTATGAGGTTGAGCATGTATATTGAAAGATACATGTTCGGAAACACACGCGACTACCCATGGTTCGCGGATATAGAGGAGATCTATGGGAACATGGGTGCTACGACAGAAGAAGAAATGTTGCAGTTTATGGGACAACTTATGAAGATAGTTGACTTGTTGACTGTGCTGTGGTTTGTAGAGGAGACGCACCCAGAGCTCTCTGCGATTACAAGGGCGTTCCGGGATGGGTTACGTCAAAACTGGAAAACCGTTTCGCAACAAACACTTCACAAGACTGTCAGTAAACTAGGACAGATAATCGTTAAGGCGACGACCGGCAGAGAGTGGAGACCAATGACCATGGATGCAGAGCGCGCAATGGCGGCGGAGTACAATGCCCGGCCGCAACCCGCGCGAAACACACCTGGACTGTGGGATGCTACGAGGAATCATTACCGATTTGGGGCTAGCTAGTGAGGACCGCGCCAACTGTCTCAAGGGCTTCCTTGGCGGCCATTTGCTCGGCCTTCTTTCGGGTAGGCCCCTGTCCGCGTCCACGAATGGTCGGACCGTCCATCACGACTACCCGAATGTCCTTGGAGTCTTTGACCGCACTCAGCATGTTGTATACGGGCGTTGTTCCATACTCGCGCTGACAGTACTTTTGAAAGATATCCTTGTAGTTGGTCACGGTGGTCACGGCGTCCTGAACATCAATGTAGGCTTCAATAACGGTCGTCACAAACGCATAGACAATATGAAACCGATTACCACAGTCTGTCCACAAGGCACCGATAAACGCCTCAAAGATGTCTCCTAGTTTCTGAATGTTGCGGCGGCCATTGATCGCAGCGGACTCCTCGTTGTGACGAGAAATAACATAGAAGGTATCCAGTCCCACTTGTTGGCACAGCGCTCCAATCCGCTCGTTGTTGACCAGCTCCTTACGAGCATCGGTCAAGAACCCCTGTTTCTTCTCAGGATACTTGCGGCGCAAATACGTCGCCACACAAACACCCAAGACCGAGTCGCCTTCAAACTCAAGGCACTCATACGATTCATCTTGCAAGGGCATAACACCGGAAGGACACGGAGCAAGAGACGCCGGTCGTCCATCAGGAGTAACATAGTCTGATCGTTTGACGTAGGTGGTATGGACCATTGCCGTTTGGAAGACCCGTGCATTCGCTACACGGTAATGAGGTAGCCCATGACGGTGTAGAATGCGATGAATGTCCTTTTCGGTGAAAGGGCGGTTGCGGGCGTTGTAAGGAGAGTACACGTCGGTCATGTGAGTTATCTTTTCCAGTTGAAACTTTTATCCATTTTCCTACACAATGGGGGCCGCTCAGTCAATGACGTACACTGAGCTACCGGATGCCCTACCTAAGCACGATCCCGGTAGGATGATTGAGATTGCCAATGTTCGATACAGAGCTCCGCTACTCAAGGATATGGCGGTGGGACTTGTGTTCTTCAACCCGGCAAAGTCCAAGCGAATGCTCATGAACTACTTCTACACAATTGAGAAGCTCAAGATTGCCAACATCCCCTATTTTACCTTGGAGTTAGTGTACAACCGGGAAGAACCGGAGATCAAGGATGCCTTTCATGTCTACGCAAAGTCCGTGATGTTCCACAAGGAGAATTTGTGTACTCTACTGGAGGCCAAGATTCCATGGTATTATTCCAAGGTTCTCTTTTTGGATGCAGACATTATCTTTGGCAACCCGAATTGGTACTCCGAGGTCTCTTCTGCCCTGTCCGACCACGACGTCGTTCAACCCTTCACCACTGCTGTTTGGATGGACATTACCTACACTCGTGCCACGCAAATCCGCGAATCGGTCATCTACATGAACAGGGAAAAAACCTTTGATCACAAGCTTCACCCGGGATTTGCTTGGGCATTCCGGCGCAAGTGGTTCCGCAAAGTGGGCTTCTTTGAGTATGGTGTCACGGGAAGTGGAGACACCCTGTCGGCCGCTGCGTGGTTGGGCGTCAAGTTTCCTCCCACCTACCTCAAACCCGCGCTCGTTCCAGCGTACACTGCATTTGACGCATTGCCCAAACCCCGCATCACCTGCACATCGGGTCCTGTATTTCATCTGTGGCACGGGACGCACGTCAATCGCAAATATGTAGATCGCCACGCCATTCTGGACGGCATCAAGGACATCCGAAAGGTCATGCGCCCCAACTGGACGGGCGCGTGGGAGTTCAGTGTCAAGGGTCTGTCTGAGAAGCTGTCGGCCTACTTCGCCGACCGGGTGGACGACGGCATTTAAAAATAATGTGTTGTAGAATGTCATATCACGTTGATGGTTAAGGCTCGAATCATCCTGGCTACACGTCTGCTGAGCACCAATGGTTCCCTTGTGTGTAATCTTACTCGTATCCGGGGTGGTTTCCTTCCACGCGAGAATATCGAGCAAGCAAAGCGGCATCTTGCAGACATTCAGGCTACACTAAAGGAGATTGAGATGAGTCTCAGTCCCGCTTCGCAGCAACCTTTAGTTCAAAGCCGTAGTCCGTTTCCACCATCTTCTCCTCTTGCCGCTTGACGATCTCAGCAAGGATCTCTTCGGCTCGCTGAGGCACCAGCTCATCCAAATAGGACTTCAGTTCCTTCTTTGACAACGACCATCCCTTCTTCCACTGATTAGGGCGCTTCACCGAAAAGGTCATTCCCGAGGTTGCAAGATTAATCTTGTCGGGAAGCTCCTCCCGAGATGAAGCATACAGCGCGGCAAGATCCAGCTCAATTGTGCGGCGCTCATCACGGAGCTCGTTGATGCGAACATTGATCTCGTTGATCTGACGCTGAACACCGGCGTAGGTTGACAGAATAGGCTTGAGGCTCTCCATTTGGTTTGTTCTTTCCTAGACTTAATAGTATCCGTTTTAGAACAAGGAATGTCTTGGTTGGATACTGAAGAGATTGAGCGGTTGCGTACCGTATACAACAAGGAACACCCAAAAGAAGACCCCGTTCCAACCGGGACCCCTGAAGAAGTATGGACGAACATTCAGCACCGTCTGAACGACAAGTGCTCTACGGGATCGGCTGAGTGTATTGTTGCGTCTCTTATGCAGCGGCCCAGGGCTCCGAAGGAGTGGACGGTGAAGCGAGATGAATGGCTGTCATCGGACGACATTGACAAAGTAGAGAAGAACTATACCAAGCTCTTTGCAAAGTATCACTATGTCGGGTCGATTCCGATTGACTTTGATCTCCAAAGCGAAACTCAGCAATGTCTCGTGAGTTCATTGTGCAAGATGAAGTTGCCTGGCCTGGTAAAGAGGGGTCACGAACAGATTGGTATTGTCTTCAATACGGATCCGCACGATGGGCCCGGTGAGCACTGGATCGCATTGTTTTGTGATGTCCGCTCCGATCTTGAGTATCCCCGCATTACCTATTTTGATTCCTATGCCCACGAACCTGAGAAGGAGATCAAGACGCTCATGCGGAGATGGAAAACGCAGTGGGACGCCACGGGCATTCACAAGAACCCAATGAAAATGACCTTCAACTCCACTCGCCATCAGTTCAAAGATTCGGAGTGTGGAATGTATTGCCTGTACTTTCACTATGCCTGTCTCACCGAGCTTCCAATGCAGGCACGAATTCCTGACGAGGTGATGAATGGATTTCGGCACATCTTGTTCACTGGTCCAAAAATAGAAGCTGACAAGAAGTAATGGAGCTTGCAATTGGCGCGGCACTCGTCGGCATCTTGGGATATACGATTTGGCAGGAGGGCATTGACGCCGAGGACACTGCAGCAGTGGGACGTAAGCGGCTCTGCGATTACTATGTTACGGGCGGTGTCTTTGAAGATCCCGTGTCCGTCCTTTCATCCGGTCGCCGTCTGTTGGAGGTTCATCTCTACGCAGACGAGAACGGGAAACCAATCGTAGCCAAGGCTCCGTTGAACCTTGGATACGATTATACAGTAGACTATTGGACCTTTGATTCGGTCTGCACGGAGCTCATTCAGGCCTGGCAGACCAGCTCAGATCCATTCATTCTCTCTATTGTGTCGCACACGACCAACGCTGTGACACTAAACAGGGCCGCACACTCTCTCAAGACCACAGTTCACCGTCATTTGACCGATCGGGTCACTGTAAAGACTCCGCTGGACGAACTAAAGCTTGCACTGATCCTTGTGTCCGATGTCCCACCGGGCAATGAACTGGGTCAGCTTGTCAACTTGTCGTGGAATGACTCTACAGTACGCCGCCTTCTGTATGGTCAAGCCATGCACCCTCGGGATCAGACAGAGCTTGTGGCGTATAACCGCAATGCAATCTCTATCGTTGCTCCGGATCCTACCTTTGGCAAGGAAACACTGGACCCTCGCATTGCCGCCGCATATGGATGCCAGTGGATGCTGTTTCCTGGATCAGGCGTCACCCCCGGGTTCGTTGAAAAGCCGGCGGGATTACAATAACTTCTCGTTCAATAAACAAAATGGCAAACAAGTGGCTCACTCACGTCAAGGCGACAATGAAGGCTCACAAGGGAAAGAGCTTTGGCGACGTGCTGAAGATGGCGAAGAAGACCTACAAGAAGGGCAAGATGTCGGGCGGCTCTGAGGGTGGTGTTATGCCGGCGGGCGGGCCCAAGGGCGCGTTCCCTGAGGCTGCCCCTGCCGGTGGTCGCCGCCGCTCTCGCCGTGGTCGCAAGAGCCGCCGTGGAACTCGCCGTGGTTAAAAACGGAAATCGTTTGGAGTAAATAATAGACCTTAGAGATGGATCCCCCTAAGACACGTCGCGAACTCAAGAAACCCGCCAAGGAGAAGAAGGCCGACATCTACTCTGCACGGCACGTTAGACTACAACTTCAGAACCAAGCAAACCCCAAGCCTAAGACGAAGTAGTCTTCCTCTTCCTACGATACGTGCGCCGACGCCGGCCACCCATCGTTTTACCCGTATATGTCGTCGAATACATTGCTGTTTTTTTATCTTTATACATCACGGGCTCTCCGAGGGGTGAGAACTCCCCACCTCCCAACACAAGAAACTCACGGTCCCAGTTGAGCAAGTATTCTAGACGCTCATTTCGACGTGTTCGTTGTTCTTCAACAAGTTTGGAAATGACTGTAGGATAGACCCCTCCCTCCATACTGCGCGCAAAGGAGACCGTGCTAAGCTGCAAGACTTTGGCGTTCTTGAGAGTGATCTCAAAAAGACAGCAATTATCTCCGGTAAATTGATATGCAGAGCGAATGTCCCATGATGCGGAAAAGAACCCCTTGCCTGCCATTCCGGGTGCGATCATGCGATCGGCATCTTTTGCCGGCTGTTCAAAGCTTTTCAAACCATGTCCACGATAGACAACCTTGCCATTGACAACTTTGCCATACTTTTCAATGATAGCAGGGATTGTCACTTTGCATCCACTGCGATTGTACTCTCTGAACAAGAGTGAATAGTTATGAGGACGCACAACGAATTTCATGGAAATCTCGTCGTCGCCAGCCTTACATCCATCTAGAATGTACATAAACAACGCAGCCTCTTCCTCCGGTTCCAGCACGAGGCTCATTATTCAATTGAAAGATTAGGTTGTGCGTAGACGCAAATCCTACATCCAAGACGAAGTAGCCCTCTTGCGAGACATCTTACGTTTGCGCACAGCACGACGCGTCTGTTTGCGTCGGCCCCCTGCAGGGGCGCGGACTAGAGCCTGTAACCTGTAGGTCGGCGCATCGGACCCCTGCTGACAGTGATCTGCGCTCATGATATTTACTCCCTCCCACGACCCGTTTCTGACAATAGATCCGTAACTTGTGACAAACGGCAACCGTGTTCCGGTGTCAATGATATCAAATACACGAGAGGGGCTCATAGGATTAATCGCAATTAGTAGTTGGTTAACATCAACTAGCATGTTTCCATTCAACTGCAAGCGATAGTAACGCCTATCCATAAACACATCTTGCTCCAGCGGCGCGCCCGCCTTCATCACTCTGCATTGATAAAATATTTGGCTATTGTCCTGGATAGCAGCCAGTATTGATCGTATGGACACGCTATAGAAGGAGTCTCCCTGCCTAAAGATAACCTTTCGTCCGTCGGGATCTTCGGCCGTATTGACCTGCGCTAGCCAATCTCTAATCGATTTGGTTTCCTGCTCGGCCACATCAAACGAAGTATCTGTGTCTCGGTATGTACGAGGCGGTCCGCGCGGCGCACCAGGAGCAGGAGCAGGAGCAGGAGCAGGAGCAGGAGCCCCTGCCCGTGCCGCCGCCAACGCTGCATCATAATCACGCGGAGGCAGTTCGCCCATCGCACTCCTATATTCAGCCTGTAGTACCGATACCATTACATGCCTCAACGCAACTAGCTGATCCGCTGCATCTCCTCCCTTGTATGCAGTGTACGCATTCGTTAATAACATCATATCGGTTAGAAACATTGATGCCCGGGCTGACCGAGTTATGCCTCTTCTCAGTCCTATGATTTCGAGTAGCTTATTGGCCTCGGCGACGGACTCGTCGGTGCGTTGGGACGACACTGTTGCCCTAGGCGCCCTTTCTGATTCCAGTACCATGATCTCCACCTCGTCCATATCGATGTCGTATTGTCCCGCTTCGGCAGGTATTCCATATTTCGCTATAAGCAAATCAAATTTGCTTGGTATGGCAGCGCCTCGCTCCATGGGGTTAGCCGGCGGCGCCATCGGCATCGCGGGGTCTATTGCATATATCTGAGTATTAATTCCAGGGACTACAGCAATCTGCCATGAACAATCCTGAATGTGCGCCGATGATCGCGGTCCTTTGTGCGACCTCCGACTGTCTTCCGACACGTTTTTCCATGATACGTCTTTTTAGAGCAGCCGCTCTTGAAATACGCAAGATGGTGTGCCCATCCCTTGAACGACCGAATATACACCTTTGCTTTCTTTGACAAGGCTCTCAGCAATCCGTACATCCACTTCATATACGCTTTGCGGGACTTCAGTTCGGGTTCGTGAGCTGTTATGTAGTCTGAGTAGACGACTCGAAGTTCAGGAAACGGGTAGGCGTGATGAAGGGCGTGCAAAAATGTACGCTGTGTCGCCATCTGTTCGGGTTCGGGGTCATCCGGATAATTGGCCGCAATGGATCCCAAGAAATCAGCACCAGGCACCGCATTCGGCTTCAACGACATATAGTGTGCCTTCACGGCTTCAAAAGCAGGATCAGGACCAGGATTCACCACCGCCGGGTCCTCCTTGCACTGAGTCCGCAACTTGTCGTTCACCATGTTGTGGATCTCGTACAGCCATCTCCCAGGGTCGCCGCGCAGGGGGTGTTTGTGGACAAACTCCGTGGTCGACGCACGGCAGTATTTGCAAGGAAGAACATCTTTCATTTGGTTCAGAACATCGTCGGGGTGCTTGGAGGTGAATGCAACTAAGTGAAAAAGTTGCCACGCACTCGGCCCCCAGAAGCGAGTGTCCATTGTATTGACGAAATAAAGTATACCCATCTTAATAAAAATGCTTGACACCCGTGATATCATCATCCTGACTGCGGCGTTCTACCTCGGAGGTGTTGTTGGTGAGTTCTTCAAGTCGCTGTCGGAGGACATTCTGACGCCGCTCCTCGCCCCCGCCGCTTCGGCCGGCAAGGGTGTCGGAAGCTTCACGGTGACGATCGGTGGCGTCACGCTCAAGCTGGGTGAGGTGCTGGTCGCCTTCGTCAACCTGGTGGTCTCGTTCGTTCTGGTCGTCTTCACCATCGGCCTCCTCCGCACGTATGTCCTCTCCCGCATCGGTGCTTCCCGTTAGACGGTAAAAAATAAGGATACAAGATAAATGGCGTGGTACAACCCGTTTACTTGGTTTTCATCTGCACCGGAAGAACCTGCGGCCCCGGCCGCGCCTGCTGCTCCGGCTGCAGCACCTCCGCTCTATGGTGCTCGTCGTCGCAAGACACACCGTCGTGGACGCCGCAGTGGATCTAAGAAGATCCGAAGCGGAAGGAAGTCCACCCGTTCCTAGGGTGCGCCCCATAGATACCTTCCAGTCGCTTCTTCAACTCGCCCGTTGATCCCTTCGTAACCTCATTTGTCCGCTTCCACTGCTGAAACTCCGCATAAATCATTCCAGTCGTCACATGATCACCAACCTCTCCCGCCGGAAGAGGCATGACATACTCACGGATGAAACGGGCGATCGCGTCCGAGTCCTCCTGATAATCATTTGTGTAGGCCATAACCTTGCTCGGAGCAGGGAGCTTACGCCAACCATTCCCCTCACGGTACAGCGCAACGAGATACGCTAGAAAGCACGTTGCCCACTCCTCGCTCATGACCTTCTGCTGAATAGACTCGTCGAGTGGCTTGTGATGGGGCTCCGTCGGGTTCGCAACAAACTTGGACGGCCAGTGCACCACGCAGAGACGACGCCAAGTACCGCCATCAGTTGCACCTACCTTCGGCATCTCGTTACAGCTCAAGAACATCTGTGCCTGCATCTCAAACTCCGTAATGTCCTTGTAGAGACCACGGTACGCCATCTTTTCGCACGAAGCAAACTCCTTCATCAGACCCGTATTGAGGGGCACCGCCTCGTCGGGCTCCTGCGTCGTGACAAAGCGGCGACCCTTCATGTGCAGAACCTCAGGTGCAGCCGCCGCCGACTTGGCACGGCCCTGTGTCAGCAGAGAGATAGGGACCTTGCCGGCATAATCACCAAACGTCAGGCTCATCAGATTCGTCAGCATGGACTTGCCGTTTGAACCATCGCCGGTGAGAATGTGGAACTTCTGCGCATCGTTACCACCCCGCAGGCACGTAGCCAAGCGTCGGACCAAGTAATTTCGTACCTCGGGGTCCGGCTGAACATCCCGCAGAAACTTGTCAATCTCCGCCCAGCACTCGTACGTTGTGTACTCGCGATCGGGATCGTAGTTAATCTTCGTGGAGAAGCTGATACAGTCATCCGGACGACCCTGACGGAACTCCATCGTCGTTGTATCAAACACACCGTTCGCAAACGCAATCAGGTTCTTGTTCTCATCCAGCTTCTTGCCAAACTCCTCATCCAGAAAGAGCAAGCGGCTCATTTTCATCACATTCTCTGTGAACTTCACCGTCTTCAGTTTGATCTGCATTCCAACGTACTTCATCTTCTCCTTCTCGTGCTTGCACGAATCGCAGTTCGGGTTCGTCTCCTTTCCTTCGCAGATACAGGCACCTGCATTCTCCATCGCAATAATCATTGCCTTCTCACCCTCGCGGAACTGCTTGCGGACATCCTCCGACAGCAGCTTCAGCAGAGCCACTCCATGATCCGTCTCACACCACTTATTGCCGTCAAAGCGATACCACGTATTGTTTCCATACTTGGCGCACTTGAAGTTGTCACGGAACATTGCATAGACAACCTGCGCAACGTCATGCTCCGTACCCGCCTCGGCCGCCTCCTTGACAAGGCGCCCGATATTCGTCTTCTCAATCGCCTCATATCCCGTGAAGTTATCCAGCTTTGACCACTTCAGCAGATTCCGCAGCTCCAGGCGTGCTCCATCCGACCGCCATCCAAAGGAATGCCACTTCGCGGTAATCTCGCGGTCGTTTGCGCGAGGATCCTGCTTACTGAACTCCAGAAAGACGCTCTCAAGTTCAGGGTGGATATTCTTCAAGCAAATGCCAACATCAATCCAATCCTTGTACTCCTTGAAACGGAACTCGGCAAGATTAAACACGTGGTCCGTCAGATACTTCAGGATATCCGGCGTCAATGACTGGCGATATGCAGTGTTATCCGGAGACGAACCGCGGGAGTTCATGTCACCGCGCGTGGCCTGACGACCACGGGTCGGCTGAAGTGCATTGCCTCCGGAGATCTTCACCTCCTCAGCATTCTGCATGCGATTCTTCAGCAGGTCCGATGCGTAGTCGGTCATTGGAGTCTCCTCGGACGGTGGAGACCGAACCGACATCTTCTTCAGAAGATCCGGAGTCGTCATTAGCGGAACATCGTTATCAATGCTCATCTCACCCGTTTCGGGATCCCAATCCAGAATGTACTTGATCTGATACGGCGTTCCCTCCTTCTTCTTTGACCCAAGCAGAGTCCAGTTGTTCGTGTGAGTCAATGGAGACGGATCATACACCTTCCGCCACTCATCTGCAAGCGGAAGATCCGGGAAGAACTCCGGCATGCGGCTTAGCAGGTTCATGCGAATTGCCTCCTCCACGAACCTGTTCGTCTTGATGGCAGGAACGACAAGGTGAAGTCCGGACTTGGACCGGTCCTTGTCCTTGTAATACGTGGGCTCCGGCTTCTCCGACACAAAGATCTCCACCGCCCCGGGGATCCGTACAAACTTCTTCGCCTCGTCCATGTAGGCCCTCGTGAACTCAACCACCTGTTCCTGCGTGTGCAAGTGGTTCTCCTTTGCACCCGAATAGATGAAGTCCAGATCGATACGCATTGCACCGATCCGCGTGCTCTTCTCTGTCATGTGAAGAGGTCCGTTGTCTCGCAGGTAGTCACAATACAGCTTGTAGAACTCCGCGATGTCGTCATCGGGAATACACCAAGCACCCCCCGACATGCCGTTGTGCGTGGTGTTCTCTCCCTTGGATCCACGACCGTTCTTCTTCTTATCATTGTCGCTCTCCTTGCCGGTGCCGTTGAGAAAGTCAGACAGCTTAGACTTGAGCATTCTGGATACTATTAGGGCCGATTACTTTGTGCACATCCGTCCATTTTGAACGCGGACCCACGCTGGAAAAAACGGAAGCAATAAAGAGTAAGCAGACCTAATCACAATGAAGTTCTGTGCCAAGTGTGATAACATGATGTATAGCATTGAGGAGCGCGCTGGAGCGGCATTTCTTACCTGCCGGCAGTGTGAGTATGAGGAGCCGATTACCAAGGCAAACCCAATCGTCTACGATCACGATCTCCTGCAAGATACGTCTATTCAGTACTCCATCAACCCGTACCTCAAGCACGACCCCACGCTGCCTCGCTTTACGAATATGAAGTGTCCAAGTGTTGTCTGCCCGACCAAGGGCAAGGAGTCGAACATTGTTGGCATTAAGTTGAATGCCAAAAATGTGATTTGGATGTACCAGTGTGCTGCGTGCGATGCAACCTGGAAGCAGGCTGCCAGAGGTCCTTAGACCGGCTGGCGAACAGACCTGTATGCGCCTGTCGCCTTGGTGTCTACGCGAGCGAGCTGGGGAACCGGAGCGTAGGTGCCGCTCCCCCTGGGAGACGTGAGGGGCAGACCGCCGGCCTGCTGAAACTTGGCCGAACTCAGCGTTCCAGACTGAGCGACAGTCGACAGTTTTTTCGGGTTGTTCACAAACCCCTCTCCAGTAAAAGGGCGAACACTGGCAGTCCCGACAATAGTGGCATTGCGCGGCGTCACAACCAAGGCCGCTTGGCTGGCAAGAAGACGGGCATTCAGTGCAGACTGAACCTGAAAAGGTTGAGCGCCTGTCTGAATTGTCTTGGGAATGGCGCCGTTGCGGTAGGCGAGGGATGCGGCTTGAGCCTTGATAAACGTCGTGTAATCCGAAGCGGAGAGAGTAGGCATTCGTATTTAGTTAAAACGGACAAAAGAACTGCCAAGTAAAGGGTAAGTATGAGCGCAGTCGATCTCCACCCCGAAGTAAAACCTGTCTTTCGTGCAGAAGTTGCCGAGATGATCAAGCAGCCTCGCATTACACAGCCGTACTTCACCAAGTACGAATACACCACGCTGATCGCAACCCGCGCTCAGCAGCTCGCGGAGGGTGCCAAGCCGCTAATTGAATTGAAGGGACTCAAGACATCGGACCCCATGTTTGTGTGGACCGTTGCCAAGAAGGAGATTGCTGAGAGAAAGTTACCGTATATCATTCGTCGGCAGCTTCCAAACAACACGTCGGAGTTTTGGAGTGTGCAAGAGATGGAGATTATGTGGTAGATATATAATGGCCGCCAACAGGGGATTGGAAGGACGAATTAATCAGATCGCATCTCGTCCAACGGATCCCAACATCGAGGCGCAGCTGGATCGGATTAGAACTGCGGAAGCGATACACGCGAG
>Ga0209033_1000627_pt1 | contig 20729 bp, 13 predicted proteins | sample LauGreFa1BDMLBDN_2_FD_188218 | JGI IMG/M metagenome (GOLD analysis project Ga0209033, IMG submission 188218) | Freshwater lake microbial communities from Lake Michigan, USA - Fa13.BD.MLB.DN (SPAdes) (version 2) | ecosystem: Environmental > Aquatic > Freshwater > Lake | place: Lake Michigan, USA...
ATGCATTCGAAGCAATATCACATAGTTCATCATATCTATTTCTCATAATAATGATATGTTGTTTTGCTTCCATTACGGCTTGTATACATGTTTGTTGATGTACAAAGCTTGGTAATTGAGACAAATATTCGATTCGTACTTCTTTTGAAATTGCTACGATTCCATCATCTGGTTCTTCTAGCCCAGCTATTAATTTTAAAAGTGTACTTTTCCCTATCCCATTACGACCAATGATACCAATTCTCTCACCTTCCATAATTCCTATTCCGATTTGCTCGAATAGTACTTTTTCATGATATGATTTTGTAAGATTATGTGCCGAAAATATCTGTTTTGCCATATATATACTTTAATTAGATGATATTGAGATAGCATTTGCTGATGCCCAAGCCCATTGAAAATTATAACCGCCAAGATGTCCGGTTACATCTACGACTTCTCCAATAAAATATAGATGAGGTATTTTATTAGACATCATAGTTTTAGAGGATAATTCTTTTGTATTTACTCCACCTACAGTTACTTCTGCTTTTGTATAACCTTCATTGCCATTAATTATTGGTTGCCAATTCATGAGTTGATCTGCAAACGATGTTCTTGTTTTTACACTATAATGAGAATATGTTTCACTTTGCTTATGATATTGTGCCCAAGCATATGCAAAGCGTTTGGGAAATATAGTTGATAATGCATTTTTCCAATCCATTTTTCCAAAATTGCCTTGAACAATTGTAGCATAGTGTGATGGATCAATTAGGGTATTAATATTAATGGTAGGTGAATCATTAATATATGAAGAAGCTTGCAATATTGCAGGGCCACTTAGTCCTTTATGGGTAAACAATAAACCTTCTTTAAATAATGGAGATTTTTCAGTTTGAATTTCAGATTGAATAGACAATCCAGCTAATTCTGAACAAGGAAATGTATCCTCTGAAACAATCAATGGGACTAATCCTGGTTTAGTTGGGATAATAGTATGTCCAAAAGACATTGCGATATCATATCCAATACAACTAGCACCCATTTTTGGAATAGAAAGTCCTCCGCTAGATACAATAACACTTTGTGATGTATACATTCCTTTATCTGTATGAACAAAAAAGATATCAGATTTTGTTACTGCCTTTACTTTGCATTGTAATTCTAATGTGAATGTATTTTGATGAATTTCAGACATTAACATTCGTACAATATCTCTTGCCGAAGTATCACAGAACATTTGTCCTAATACTTTTTCATGATATGGTATATGATATTTTTCTACTAACTCAATAAATTGATATGGGGAATATCTAGATAATGCTGAAGTACAAAAGTGTGGATTATCTGAAATAAAATTAGCTGCAGTAGTATGGATATTAGTAAAATTACAGTATCCACCTCCTGAAATGAGAATTTTTTTTCCTGGTTTGTCTTCAGAATCTATAATTCTTACTGTTTTTCCCAACTGTGTTAACTTTCCTGCAGCAAAAAGTCCAGCAGCTCCTGCACCAATAATAATATAATCAGAATGTGAAAATTCGTTTTTCATGGTAATAATGGCGATGAGTGTAGATATAGAATGTGTAGACAGTTACTTCTTGCTTGCTGTTTTAGAAGTTGACATTATGGGTTTGTATTATGTAGATTGTTCATTAAAAAGCCCTGAATATCAGGGCTTTCATTATTTTTTAATCAACTCTTTTATCCATTGGTCGATATCTTCGATTATTTGTTTATCTACATGATCATAAATTGTATATTCCATAGGACTAGCCTTTCCTACTCCTTCCATAAAGAGATAATTCAATGATGGATATCTTTTATAAAGATTTTTTGCATGTTGCTTAGAAGAAGACAAGGACTTTTTCCATAGATCAAAGTCTTTAACTGAAGATTGAAAATCTCTTTCTCCATAAGCGATAAAACATGGTAAGGATAATGACTTTGTTAATTCAGCCGGATTATAATTTCTTAAAGATAACCAATATGGTGCTGGAGTTTCTAGTAATAGTTGCTCATTTGGCGTATCTGGTGAAAGAGATTTAGATTTAACAGCTGCATGTTGTTTTTTTATCTTTTCTAATTTCTTTTTAGCGTCTGCTATATCAATAATTGTATCTAAGGTAAGTACATATTCTAATTGATCTAATAAAACATCTTCAAGTGGTCTTGAAGGTGCTCCAAGCATTATCATCCCTTTTAAACCATTAATTTTTTGTGCAGCTCTAGGTATTATCATACCTCCAGTTCCATGACCTAATAAAAATATAGAATTGGAATCTGCTTCTTTAAAAAGTTTCAATGCCTTATAAGCTTCAATGGCATCCTCTGTACTTTCAAAATCTGGAGTTACTTGGATTTTTTTTGATTTTATTGTTGAATAATATGCTCTTGTCCTTTTTTCAAAACGTAATACCCCAATTCCTCTTGATGCTAAACCCCAAGCTAAATCAGCATATGGTTTATTTGCTACATATGTACCGTCTTCGTCTAATGGTCCGCTTCCATGAATTATAATAATGAATGGATATTTACCCGTTGTTAATGGTAAAGTAAGTGTTCCATTAATTTCCCAATCAGTTCCTTTACCTATAACTAAATCTCTAACTTTTACAGAGTCTGCATTAGCATATTCAGGAACTGTATAGGTATGTTTGCCATATTTAGGTTTAAACTGGGCTATAAAAAAACCATCTATTTCTGGGGTTGATTTAAATGCAGTTCTTATATCCCAATTTCCTGTTGCACATCGTAATGAATGAACTATAGCAACTAAATTTGTATCGTCTGGATCAATATCTATTCTTGTATCAAATTTCTTGATAATTCTTCCAGCTTTTTTTTCAAATTGTTCCCAAAAGAGTCTTAATGTGTCTGCTGGGAATTCATTTTTCATCTCAGGTGTAAAAAAACTATGAGCTTTAACAAAATCCTTTGCAAGAATTGCCTGAACACATCTATTCGAATTTGCCATTTGCCAATCGAGAACAGATTTAAATGGTTGCGCTAGACTTGTTGATACAAGTAATGGCAAAAAGAACATACATAAAAATATATACCGAAAGTGTTTACTTGTATTAATCATTATCTTGTTGTTGAATATCAAATTGCATTAATATTGGACAGTGATCCGAGATCTTATCTGCGATTTTATCAGCATACATTGATCTTGTATTTATAATGAATTCACTGTCTTTTTTAAATCGTTGAACACTCGTTTTGGTTGTAACTATATGATCTATTCCGAAAAGATTTGGGAATTTGCAGCTTTTAAGATTTTCACTCAGGAATACCAGAGATGGATTTTGTACCAGTGGGGTTAATGTTGGATCTTTAACACGTTTTGGAAAATCATTAAAATCACCAATGATAAAGAGATCTTTCTCTTTGGTATGTTGTAAGAGGGAGTCAACCCATAAACTTGCTATTTCACTTTGCTTATATCTCATTTGTCGTGCTTGGATTTTTAATGCTTCTGTAGAATCAAATCTTGAAGAAGACTTAAAATGTACCACCATAATTGTACAGTCAAAATTCCCTTTTTTGGCATTGAATACAAGTCCCGGACGATTTCGATTGGGGTCAACAGCAATTGGTAGATATTCATAAGATTTGTCTATAGAAACAGATGGCTTGTATAATACAGCTACATTTTGAGAACGCCCACCTTTGCCAATAATATATTTATACTGTGGGATAAATGTAATCAGTTTATCTAAAGATGTACTATTCTCTATTTCTTGTAGACATAATATTTCGGCTCCACTTTCTTGAATAATATCGGCTATTCTTTTATAATCTGATTCGTCTCTTTGGATTGTATCATCAATACCATCGCCTAACCATGCAATATTAAATGTACCAATTGATAGTGTTTGGTCTGAAATAATTGATGAACAAGAACTTAAACCAATCGACATTATAATCGAGAAAAGTCCAATACATATATTCTTAGTAAATGTAATCATATTAATTATCAACCTTTTACGAACATTGCTTTGAATACATATCCTGCAATCTTTGGATTTTCTTTCAATCGTCTTACAGAATATCCATACCAATCATTGCCAAATGGTACATAGATTCTCATAGCATGTCCAGCCGAGATTAATTGATTTCTTCTTTCTTCTCTTACACCCAAAAGCATTTGAAATTCATATCTATTTGAATGAATAGAGTGTTGCTGAATATAGTTTTCTGCATCAATTATTAAGCTCTCATCATGAGTTGCAATACCTGTTTTTTTCCCGTTTCTTAATAGAATCCTTAAGAGTTTTTTATAATTCTCTCTTATTTCCAAAGGATCTTTAAATGCAATATCTGCTGATTCATTATAAATTCCCTTGCACAAGCGTATATCTGGATCATATTCTAAAACACTTAGAATATCTGATTCACTGCGTTTCATATATGCTTGGATAACAATTCCTATATTGGAAAATCCTTCTTTCCTGAGCCTTCGATAAAATTCAAGTGTTTTGGTTGTATATGGACTATTTTCCATGTCCATTCTTACAAATAAACCGCATGAATTTGCTTTAGTAACTAATAATTTTACATTTTCATATGCAAATTCTTGGTCTATATCAAGGCCAAGAGAAGTTAGTTTCACTGATAGATATGCAGGTAAAGAATGAGTATGAATTGCTTGAATTACCTCTAAAGAGGCATCTCTTTCATGAATAGAACGTTCTTTTGATATTACAAATTCACCTAAAACATCAATTGTGGAACAAGCACCAATTGAATCTAATTGCTGTACAGTTGCTATTGCATTCTGTAAAGACTCTCCTGCTATATATCGAGAGGCGACAGTTTTAACAATTGTTTTGGGAATAAAAGGCAGTGACTTTGCAATAAGACTATTTAACATATACTTCGATTATTTCTTTGTGAATTGAATTGTTGATGTAGAATGTTCGCATGTAATTGATATATAATATACTCCAGTACTTAAATGTTCTACAGAATATTGAAGTGAAATTGGACTATTATTAATGCTTATGGCTTCCTTGATTATAGATATTGTCCGACCCTGTATATCAAATAGAGAGATTGTAGCATTATCACATATCTGTTTTGCAGATAAAGTGATCGTAATCAATTGTTCTGCTGGATTAGGAATTATTGATGATTGAATATTATCAATATCTATATTCGTGATTGAAGAAATCGAAGAACAAGGGCTTTTCGATGTAATAAAAACAGGAATAATCGATGTAATTAATGATGTGTCTTGTTTATACACAATTCGTATTAATGCACGAGATGAATCCAACTTTTTATCAATTTGCCAATTGAAAAGTCCAGACACAGCATCATTACCTAATGTATTAGTAGCAGTCCAACTTGCTCCATTATTAGTAGAATATTGAGTATTAACTCTGCCAAAAGCAATATTTTCTGATTTCCATGTTATAATATTTTGTTTTCCGACACATAATGTATCATTAGGTTTAGGAAGGATTATGGTTAATTGTTCTTTGGCTAGTTCAAATGGACCAGTAATGGAAAACAAAGTTGAATCATCTAATGAAGTTACTTTGAAAAAACATTCTTTAGCTGTGATATCCGGTACATTGACAGTTGAAGAATTACTTGCTAATGAAGCAGAAATTGTTTGCCATGATTGTTTTGCATCGATAGAAATTTCAAGTTTTACTTTATCAACTAATTTTTTTGTCCAAGCTAAAGGTACAAGTTCTTTTATTCCAATAACTTTTTTACTTAAATCTGTACCAAAATTCAATGTAGGTGCTTCAATTGAAAAATTCACCCACGATGTATCTTGATGTATGGGGTTTAATTGATCATATACCCTTATTCTACCTTGAGTAGTGGGTGTATTAGGAATATTCCAATTATATATACCTTGTCCATTTATTGCTTGTTGTGAAATTGCAGGTATATTTTTGGAAATCGTTTCCCATGTTTGGCCACCATTGATACTGTATTCTAATGTTACAGTTTGTACATTAACAGATGTCCATTCTATAGACATGACTTTTCCAACTACAAAGGTTTGTCCACCCCAAGGATAGATCATATTGACTTGAGGTTTTTGAGCAGGTTGAATACAAGATTTCGATTCTAAGAATTGGCGTAAATATGTGTACACTCTTGGTAAAAAAGTAAAATCGACGGCATTTTTATTATTGGTTAAATGACAATAACTCATAATAGAACCAAAAACAGGTTTAGGAGCACTTTTATTACATGATTCTTGTGAATAAGAGATTTGACCTGCATAATTTGATGCACTGGTTAAACATGAATCTAATGCAGGTTTCCAAAACCAACAATTATGAGTGTGATATGATCCAATATTATGTCCTAATTCATGTGCTATTGTAACAATATCTTTACTGTAAGCATTTGACGGTATAATACTATTTCTAAATATTCCACTGACAGAATATGCTTTAGATACAGCTCCATCGCATATATTCCCGATTCCATTAGCTATCCCTAAAACAAATGTTCCATTGCCTGTTCCAGAACTTCCCACAGCATCTAAACAATGAACTATGGCTCTTTTATCATTTGTATTGGTATTCCAACGTGATTCAACTTCTTGCAATAAAGCAGGTGTATTCGATCCATCATTTTGATATGGGTCTTGATTAGAAGCTGTCCAAACAATAATCTTTGGAATAATGATATTAACATTTAACTCTTTACGATACAGAGAGTTAATGCCATTAAATAATGCAATAATATATTGAACTGCACTGATAGAATCTTTTCTTCCTGGACCATTGAAGAATGAACTTGTAGATTCTACTATAACTGGAAGTTCAAGCATTGTATTCGTTAGGGTTTTCTCCCCTTTTGAATATTTTTCAAACAATTCTTGTGGTGTTGGAAGATTATTTGGTTTTTCATCGGTTAAACATTGAGGTTGTGCAGTGTTGTCATCGTTTATAAATTCATTCTGACTTAATATATGATGCTCATTGTCTAATGAAAGTGTATGTGATGGCGTTAAAACGAATTGTTCACCGCTAGATCTCATAATCCAACAATAAATATTTCCTTGTGATGTGGTTAATAGAACAGATGAACCAGGTTCATTGTGTATTGAACCAATAAAACTAGATACAAAGGGTAAAGGGATCTGTTGATTTCCAATAAAAACTTTTGTTCTAGAATCTACGCTACTAGGAGAAAAAGTTAACTCTACAGTTGATAATTGATTTTGTCCTATAGGAAAATTATCTAATACCAATGTTTTATCTAATTCAGAAAAAGTAGCAATTACCCTCTCTTTTTCTAGTGAAAAGGAATGTAAAGTATGTGATAATCCTTGCGGATTTGCAATAATTGATTCCTTTTTTCCTTTAATCAAAGAATTGAAATCTGAATTAGCTGCAGATATATTCTGAGTAAAAAGAATGAAGAAAAACAGTAGTAATGATGTATAGAATCGCATATAATATCTTATTTAATGCTGAATTGTTAAGGGCACTGTAATCTTGGATTGTCCACAGATGAGCGAAACAAAATATGTTCCTGAAGGCAATTGTGGTAATGAAGCATCAATTGTGTGCTCACCAATCGATAAATCGAGATTCTTTTGAATAGTATGAACAGATTCACCATTTATTGAATTTATTGACAATTGGGCATTGTGACACAGATTTGATGAGACAATTGTGATAGACAAGTTCCCATTAATCAATGGATTTGGTGAGATAGAAAGTTGTGGTAATGATGAACTACTTTCTTGAATATTCGTTGCACTACAATTAGCTGAATTTACAATAGACATAGCGCCTGTTACAAAAGCTATAGTTGAATCAGATTTTGCAATTGCACGTACAATTGTATTTGGTGCTTCAATTGTTGGAACTTTCCAGCGAAAAACTGATGTCCATGGGTCTACACCAAGAGCGGTTGAAATATTTTGCCAAGAAGATCCGGAGTCTGTAGAATATTGTAATAATAATTTTGAAGCAGCAATATTTTTATAATTCCACGCTACAATAAAGTCTTTACCGGCACAGAGTATATCACCTGCTTTAGGAGCATTCACAGTTAGTTCTTCTTTGCCAATACTAAATGGACCAGTTTGAGAAATTAATCCATTATCGTCTGCACTTATGATTCTTATATAGCATTTATTTGCTGTAATATCAGGCATTGCAAATTGAAAGTTAGTACCAGTGATGCCAGAACTCATACTATTCCAATTTGCACCATTATCGCTTGAGAATAGAATAGTTACAGAATCAATATTGGTTTTTGTCCATGCTAATGAAACACTTTCTTTTTGACCATATGCTTTACCATCTAAATTATTTGTTAATGCCAAAGCAATCACAGGAACAGAAATTTTGAAATTTGCCCATGTTGTATCATTTACATTCTCATTGGTAATATCACAGACTCGAATTCTGCCTAGATCTGTTTTGATCTTGGGAACTGTCCATTGATAAGAGCCTTGACCATTAATTTGCGATGGACTTGAAGCTGGTAAACCAGATTCAATATTTGTCCAACTAGAACCCGCATCAGTAGATAATTGAATTTTCACTGAATTTACTCTAGAAGAAGTCCATTCAATTAACTGCTTACTTCCAGCATTAAATGTTCTATTTCCTACTGGAGCTATCATTTTTATCTGGCTTTCTTGTACTTCGGTAATACAACCCTTTTTTTCTAAGTTGGCACGTAAAAAAGTATATACTCTTGGTAAGAATGTAAATTGAACTGTACCACCATTTGTTAAATCACAATAGCTCATAATAGACCCAGGAACTGGGCGTGGAGCACCAACATTGCATGTTTCTGTAGAATATGATGATTTACCTTGATAAGCAGCACCACTAGATAAACAACTATCTAAAGCTGGTTTCCAAGCAGAACAATTATGAGTATGAAAAGATCCAATATTATGTCCAATTTCATGAGCACTTGTTACTACATCATTTACATAAGATGTTGTAGGAAGAGATGTATAACGGGAAATACCAGCAACTGAATAAGCATTTGAAACAGAACCTGAACATAAAGCATCGATGCCATTTGCAATACCTGCAACAAATGTTCCATTTCCTGTCTGAGAATTTCCTTGTGCATCTAAACAATGAACAATATCTCTGGTACGATTAGTAATTTTAATCCAACGATTTTGAACTTCTTGTAATAAAGCTGGAGTATCAGCACCATCATTTTTATATGGGTCTGGCGCATCATTTGTCCAAATTTGAACATAAGGAATAATGATATTAAGATTTAATTCTCTTCTGTACAAAGTATTTACAGCATTAAATAAAGACACGATATAATTTGCAGCTTTTTGTTCATTATTAGAAGCCACTTTTGAAAAAAACGTTGAAGTAGTTTCTACAATTACTTGCATTTCTAACATTCTATTATCTAAGGTCTTATCTCCTTTCTTCTTCATTTCAGCTTCAATTTGAAATGGCATAATTCCAGAATGACTATATTCTTGTGTGCCACATGTTCTTGGCTTGTGAAACTGATCGTTTTCTATAGCTCCATCTGTATATAAAACATGTGGTCTTTTTTCTTCAATAGAAGAATTATGTGGTCCAATAACAAATACTTCCCCATTTGCTCTTGATATCCAGCCATGCATATCGCCATTTGCATAACTAAGCATAATTTGAGATCCATTTTCACCAACGATAGAGCCACTATATGTTAATACATGAGGTATAGGAATTTGTTTATATCCTACCATAAATATAGTTGATGCATCTATACATGATTGAGTTAATTCTAAAGTAACAGTAGAAGTAGTTTTTAACGAAATAGGAAAACCTGTGATAGAAAAGGTTTTTTCAGCTCCATTAAAGATATGTGATGCATCAGTTGATGAAATATCAAAAGCAAACACAGATTGTTGAAGTGTAGAAGGCGTATTTTTTTTATAAGATAGGCCTTTAACCATAAATGAATTAGCATCATATGTATGTATTGCAAATGTAGGAATATAACCCAGCATACATAGTAATGAAAGCATCAAAATGCGGACAATATTTTTCATAGAATTAACCAAATATATAAGTAAAAATGTAAGTCTTAAAGAAGAAAGAAAGGTGTACAAAAATACGGAATAAGAATCCTTTGACATCACTATTTTTTTGCTGCAAAACCTATGTCGAATTCATATTAATGGATATTGTACATACATATATAATTCTTTGATATATAGACACTTTTAATTGTGATATACATATATCGATTACTAAAAAACGCATTCTTTCAAATTGTTCCTCTGTGTTTTTTTGTAAATTTGCAGATAATATTGTGTTAAGTAGCTGAAAAAACCCTCAATAGTATACCTATTTGTCACTTATAACCTTGGAAATCATGAAGCATACATCAGTTCCCGATCATAAAATGGGATTAGACGGTGCCGAATTTCTTGCGATTATCTATCGAAATACATGGTTACTTGCAATTCTTACAATTGGTAGTGGATTAATTGCATTTGGAATTGCGTGGATGATGCCTAATTGGTATGCATCTACAATTAGTTTTGTTCCTCCAAATAATGCTAATTCGATGATAAGCGGAATGATGGGTAATGTTTCGAGTGCATTAAAGGATTTAGGTTTGGGGAAAATGAATAAAGGTGAGAGTTATTCTTATTTAGTAATTCTTAATTCAAGAAGCTTAATGGATACATTGATCTCTAGATATGATTTATCAACAGAATATCAAATACCTATAGATAATAAAGAAGATTTGTATAAAGAATTCCTAAGTAATTTTGAAGTAGAATTATCTCCAGAGGGAAATTACAATGTTACGTTATTTTCAAAAGATGCTAAAAAAGCTGCATTGATGGCTAATGATATTGTTCCTATTGCTAACAATATATCTATTAGACTACAAAAGGCAGAAGCTGAAACAAATCGTTCCTATATGGAATTACGTTTAGTAAGAACAGATTCTATCTTAAAAAATATAGCAGATCAATTAGGACAATATTCTTCAAAAACACTTGTATTTTCACCATTAGATCAATCTCAAGCAGTTGCCGAAGCACTTGGAACTTTAAAGTCTACAATATTAAAACAAGAAATTCAAGTTGAGATTTTAAAGAATACTTATGGTGATAAAGACCCCTCTACCATTGCTGGCATACGTTTATTAGATGAAATGAAAACCCAATTAGATAAAGCTGAAAATAAGCCTGGTTTTGCTGGTAACTTTGCATTAAAAGACGCTTTGAAAGTTGGATCTAAGTATATGAAATTATACACAGAATATGAGGCAATGTCTAAGGTAAAAGCATTTCTTTTACCAATGCTTGAACAAGCAAAGCTTGATGAAATCAGAGAAGCCCCAACAATGTATGTTCTTGATTATGCTAAACCAGCAATAAAAAAATCTCGTCCCAAACGCTTGACTATAGCTGCAGGAACATCAATTGGTGTATTTGTTCTATGTTGTCTATTCCTGATTATCAGAACACAAATGAAAAAAGCTTCTACATATTATGTCCAAGAAAAAAAATCACATGAAGTTGGAGAAAGCATCTGATGCTAGATAGCCATACAAGCAATGCTTTACCAACATTTCAGAATGAAGTACATGGCAATATTATTCTTGGCATTGTAAGAACACTAGAATTCGACCAAGTTTCAAATTTTTTGTTAACATTGCATAAGACAGGCTATACTGGTACTGTCGGTTTTTTTTGTGATGATATTTCTGAAGATTCATTACATAAATTTTCTGCAATGGGAGTTTATAAAGAGAATTTTAAAGAAGTAAGAATCAGCATCCCATTTACTGGAAAAAAAATTAATGCATATCGTTTATTTAGTCCAGTGCTACGTTCCTATTTTTATATAGCTTCTCCTAAAAATCAACAAACTTTTGCCAAAAATTATTTTCATATTCACCAATCGCGACACTTTTTATATACAGCGTTTATCGAACATCATGGTGCTGATTATACAAATATCATGCTGAGTGATACAAGAGATGTGATCTTTCAAAAAGATCCATTCGATTTTCCAATAGACGATTCTTTGCATTGCTTTTTGGAAGATAAAGCAACAACAATTTCTTCTGAACCTCATAATTCATCTTGGATATTAAGGGGCTTTGGCAAAGATATTTTAGATACAATTGGTAATAATACAATCTCTTGTGCTGGCATTACAATTGGAAGTACACAAGCTATATACACATATACATCATTGATGTGTTCTATATTATTATCACCAAGAGTAAGAAATATAGCCGGAATTACAGGTTTAGATCAAGGGATTCATAATTATGCAATAAGAATGGGACTTTTAGATTCTGTTCTAAAATTGCATGAAAATGAGAATGGACCAGTATTAACTATGGGATTAATGCATAAAGACCAAATCAAAACTCATCAATCTGGACATATTACTAATAAAGATGGTAGTATAGTACATACGCTTCATCAATATGATAGACATCCTTCTTTATTAAAATCATTTCCTCAATTTTTGCTGCACCGCTAAATCCTAGCAAAATTGATGTAATATTATGATCAAGCAATGTTCTCAAGCAATATCTGACTTCTTCAAAGAACATGAAAGTGTTATGAAGAATTTCTTTTCTATGTCTTTTATGAAAGGATTAGAATATATTGCTCCCCTTATTCTTATTCCATATTTAGTGAGAACCCTAGGAATTGCAACATTTGGAACTATGCAAAGTGTAGTTTCTTATATGTATATCTTTTATATGCTTACCAATTATGGATTTTCTTATTCGGCTGCTAGGCAAATTTCAGTACACAGAGAGAATAAAGAGAAAATACAACAAATAGCATCTTCTGTAATGGTTTTGAAAATCCTATTTATGATTGCTTCATTTGTTCTTATGATTATTGGGGTTATCATTTTTCCACATTTGAATGCCGAATTTGGTCTGTGTTTACTAACATTTGGTTTTGTTGCTGGAGATGTATTTTTACCTGTATGGTTATATCAAGGATTTGAAAAACTAAATATTCTTTCACGATTCCAAATTATGAGTCGGGTACTAATATTTGCTTTTACCCTTTTATTGATTAAATCCCCAGATGATTATCTACTCTACCCTATCATCTATTATGGAATACAAATTATTGCAGGAATTGCATCCTTATTACTCATTCCAAGGCTATTTGGCGTGCACTTTATTATGCCTACAAAAGAGCACATGATTGAAGAGTTAAAACTAGGAATCGGTCCATTTAAATCTATTTTGTCTCAAGCTTTATATGCAAATCCACGGCTTTTTTATTTATCTCTTTTTGCTAATCCTATAATTACCGGACAATTTGCAGTAGCTGAAAAAGCAGCCGGTGTATTTCAATTATTTCCAGTATGGTTATTTGTATTTTCTGCTTTACCCAGATTATCACTTGTATTTGAACAAGATAAAGAAGAATGCTTTGAAAAAATAAAGCATTATCAAAAAATCACAATAATATATGCTTTGCTGCTTTTACCATTTGCAATGTATTTTGCACCAGAAATTATTTTTGTATTCTCTGGTGAATATATTGATGAAGCAGTGTTTTTATTCCGTATCATGTACCTTGAAACTGTGATTATCCATAGCAATATTTTTATTCTTCATTTTTTTGCTGCAAGTGGTAGATATGATCTGTTTTCACGGGTTTATATCATTACTTGCATTGGATCTTTACTAATGTATGCAGTGATTGTTCCTATATACGGTGCATTAGGTATGGCATTATGTATTGTTGCAAGTGCACTTTTACTTGTTATGAGTACACAGTATACTATTGGTCAACATAAAGCTATTATTCTTTCTTCGTAAACAAATCACATTTTAAGCAAAGTGTAATTTCATAAGTTTGCTTAGATTTTATTGATTATAACACATAAATGTTAAAGGTATATCATGGCAATGAGTTTAAATGATAATGAATTCGGTAGTTCTACCAGAGTATCTATCTTTAAAACTATCGTCATTCTTGTATTAGGTATATATATAGTCAGGCTAGGATATCTACAAATCATCAGAGGAAATGTGTATCGTTTAAAAACTGATATCCAAGCAATAAAACAAATAGTAATCGATCCATTCAGAGGAAATATTTTTGACAGAAATGGAGAGATGATTGTTCATAATTCACCATCATTTTCAATCTCTATCACTCCTAATGAGTTTAAGTTAGAATCTATTCCCTTACTATCAAGTATACTTGGAGTAGATTCAATATCTATTGTCAATTTTTATGAAGAATCTAAAAAATTATCCCGTGTAAAGCCAAATAAAATATACAGAGATGCTGATTTTCAAACAATATCATTGATAGAAGAAAATCATGAATTCTTACCAGGAGTTGATATTTCAGTTGAATCAAAGCGTCTATATACGATAGATGGAAATATGTCGCACATATTAGGTTATTCCAGGGAGATAAGTTCTAAGCAAATCAAAACAATGGGTGATTATTATTCTCCTGGAGATATAGTTGGATATGCTGGCATTGAAAAAACATATGAGAACTTTCTACGAGGTACAAAAGGAGTTCAATTTGTTGCGGTGAATTCAACCGGACAAAAAGTATCTAGTTTTCTTGAAGGAAAAAATGATATTAGTGCCGAAGAAGGCTTTGATTTAAGGCTAGGAATTGATAAACCTTTACAAGAATTAGCAGAAAAACTATTAGATGGAAAAAGGGGTGGAATTGTAGCTTTAGATCCCAATTCTGGCGAGATATTATGTATGGTTAGTAAGCCTGATTATGATATCCGACAATTCAGTGGCAGAACAAAATCTAATTTGTTTGGTCAATTATTAGTTAATAAAGATAAACCTCTCTTTAATCGTGCCACACAAACCAATTATCCTCCTGGATCTACTTGGAAGATGCTTATGGCATTAGCTGGAATGAATGAAGGTATTATCAATCCAAATACTACTATAAATTGTCCTGGCTATTATGAATTTGGTGGTAGAAGTTGGAAATGTCATGGTGCACATGGCTCTACAAATGTTAAAAAAGCTATTCATGTTTCTTGTAATGTTTTTTTCAATAAACTTGGACCCCAATTAGGAATTAAGAATTTTGAAAAATATGGAAAGATGTTTGGTTTTGGAGTTAAAACATTTATTGATATTCCTGAAGATACCAAAGGGAAACTCCCTACTGAACTATTCTATAAGAAACAAAGATTAAGTGATGGAGAGATTAGAGGACGTCTTGTAAATTTAGGTATTGGTCAAGGTGAGCTTGGCGTATCACCTCTACAAATGGCTGTTTACTGTTCTGCTTTGGCTAATAGAGGTACTATTTATCAACCTCACATGGTTCGCTCGATTTATAATAGAAAAACACATCAATTACAAGATGTTGAATTAGCATATAGAAAATTACCTAGCTTTAAAACAGAACATTGGGATGCAATTCATAATGGGATGTATGATGTTGTAAATACTCCCGGTGGTACGGCATTGGGTGCCAAAGTGCCTGGTATTGATGTATGTGGTAAAACTGGTACTGCTCAAAATCCTCATGGCGAAGATCATGCTTGGTTTATTTGTTTTGCTCCAAAAGTTAATCCCAAAATAGCTATGTGTATTCTAGTAGAAAATGCAGGTTTCGGGGGAACTATCTCTGCTCCAATAGCGCAAAGGCTTTTAACAAAATTCTTTTTTCCTCATCAAAAAGATTCGACTGAGATTAAATCTCCAGCTGTCACCCCGGCCGTTCCAGAAAAGAAGATTGCTAAAAATATAGCAAAAACTAATAAAACTCTTGCCGTTAATCCGTGATGACTATCAAAAATACTATACTCAAAGTAATATGTATATGTAGTTTGATGTGGTTAGGCTGCTCAAAGCAACAAAATAATCCTGATAAACAGATTATTACTTTTTGCCATTTTTGGTCTGAACCTTCACAGATAAAAGCATTACAAGCAATTATCGATGAATATGAACATCAAAATCCAGCCATTGATATACAAACAACTGAATTATTATGGTCTGAAGGAAAAGCTAAACTATTCATGTTACTGTCTTCTGGCAAACCTCCTGATATAATTCATTTAGGTTTGGAATGGGCTCCAGAATTTATTCACAATGATATTTTCTATCCCTTAGATTACCCCAAAACTATACCTTCTTCTTTATTATCTGCGATTGCAAAAGATTCTTTGATCTATGCTTTACCATGGACTCTAAACACAAGAGCTGTTTTTTTATCCGGAGATGCAATACATTTAGTCAATCAAGACACTATGTCTTTAGAAGATTTTACGAATTATATAACATCTAGTAAATCTTGGGGTGTAAATGCTACAGAACCACATACGCTCTTAAAAAAGGTATTACCAATTATATGGACTTCGGGTGGAAGATTATTTCAATCTCTCCCATTGAGTAACAGTTTTGATTCCGCTTCATTGTCTGGATTTACTTTATATGTTCAATTAGCACAACATGGAACACTTGCACAGTCTAGAGAATTAGACAAATCATTTATTAATGGTTCTCTCCATATGCTTATATCTGGTCAATGGCTTGTTCCTTCCTTGAACAATATTCCACATAGGGTTTTATCTACATTTCCGGGAAAATCTGGATTATCAGTATTAAGTGGTGATTGTTTGGCAATAAGTGTACAATCTAAAAAAGCCAAAGCTGCTCAAGATTTTATTACATATGTAACCAGTGATTCTATAACTTCAAGGTTTTGTTCTGCATTGCCTGATGCAGGAATACCGGCATTAATGTCTACAGACATATTCTCAAAAAATCTTAGTTCTGATTATGCTTCTTTTGCTGAACAATGTAAGCATGCAATACTTTTGCCTTCTACTTCTGTATTTATAGAAGCAGAAAAAATATTAGAAGATGAAATTATGGAAGCTGTTTATGGTAGAAAAAGCTCTGAAGAAGCTTTTTATCATGCAAAAAACCTCATTTTACAATTGGAAAAGGTACATGGAAAGTAAACATATTCATAAGATATTTGCTTTTATAGCTTTTTGTACTGCAAGTATTACATATATTTTAACCGCTCAAACTTCAATTCCTTTTTGGGATTGTGGTGAATTTACATCTGCAGTAATATGGCAACAAGTTCCCCATCCACCTGGTGCTCCGTTATTTCTAATCATTGCAAAATTGTTTGATTTCCTTCCATTTACTGATCCAGCATTTAGAATAAATCTTGTATCTGTACTCTCAAGTTCATCTACAATCCTGTTGGTGTATTTATCTTTAGAATTACTACTAAAAGAATGTACAACCTCAATAAACGATAACTATAGATATGCAATTGCTTTATGCGGTTCATTGTGTTTTGTTTTTAGTGATACATTTTGGTTCAATGCCGTAGAAAGTGAAGTATATGCTATGTCTACACTTTTTGTATCACTGATAGTATATCTTATCCTGCGATGGCGTGAACAATCCGATCAAACTCATAATACTTCATATATTTTTCTTATATCTTATGTTATAGGCTTGTCTATAGGAGTTCATCTGTTTAGCATTCTTACTTTGTTTACAGTAATGATGCTTATCTATTTTAAGAAATATGAATTCACATGGTTCGGATTTGCCAAAATGACGCTTTTATCAATTGGAATCTTTTCATATATCTATATAGGATTAATCAAGACACTTCCTTCATTATTAGCTGGTAATTTCCTTATATCAGACAATGGAGATTATGTTTTTCAAGAATCCACTTTTATTGTTCTCTGTGGTCTCATAGTCCTATTCATCCCTTGTATTACATTATATATTGCTCATAAGAAAGGACAATCTTTAATCAAACTTATCTCAGTATGTATACTGTTGATTATGACAGGTTTTACAACATACACGCATACTTTTTTGAGATCTTTAGCACATCCTCCAATGAATGAGAATGCACCAAATACAATGAGTAAATTAGCTTCATATATAAATAGAGAGCAATATGGGGATGCTCCGATGTGGCCAAGGCGTTATAAAACAGGAACAGAATATGAAGAAATGCACAAAAAATATGGTGCTTGGTATGCTCCTTCATATATAAAAATCGATATGGGCGATGGAACATCTAAGTCAATGCCAGATTATTCAACTATGAAAACCAATGTATCTGGAGAGATGAAATATTTGTTCAATTATCAGATTGGACATATGTATATGCGCTATTTTCTTTGGAATTTTGTTGGTAAAGCAGGTGATCTACAAGATTCTCCTGCATTCTTATATTCTACTCCTAAAAAAGAAGTAGAAATATGGAATTATCTATCCGATTTCAAAGATGTATTTCCTATTCAATTTTTTGCTTTTCCTTTAATAATGGGTATTATCGGACTTCTTTATCACATAAAAAATGCTCCTAAAACTGCTTATTCTTTTATAATCTTATTTATTATGTTAGGTGTATTTGCCGCAATTGCACAAAATCAACAGGAACCCCAGCCCAGAGAAAGAGATTATTTCTATGTCGGTTCATTTATGGTGTGGTGTATGTGGATCGCCTTAGGATGTCAAAGCATTGTATTTATAATTGCCTCAAAAATAAAATTAACAGCATTACATTGGTGCACGATTGTATCTTTATTCTTTATTCCTGGATTGATGGCTAAACAAGGCTGGTTTACTCATGATAGAAGTAAGAATTCATTAGCATTTGATATGTCCTATAATATGCTTCAAAGCTGTGAAAAAGATGCGATACTTTTTACCAATGGAGATAATGATACGTTCCCGCTTTGGTATCTACAAGATGTTGAAGGTATTAGAAGAGATATTCGTATTGTTAATTTAAGTTTAGCTCAAATGGGTTGGTATCTTTCTCAATTGAAACATGATGCGCCGTGGGGGGCAAAACCAATTCAATTAACATTTTCTGATGCTTCGCTAGAAGCTCCTGAAAATTCTCAAAACTCGCCCAAACCCATATTGTCAGAAGCAAGAACAATAACAATTCCGATAGAACAATCAATAAAATCAAAACACTTTGTCATACCTGAACATGCGCCATCCACTATGATGTTTACCTATTCTGCTTCTCCAGCTGGAGAACAGAATGGCAAGCCTTTATATGTATTTGGAGTTGAACATCAAGTAATTGCAGATATCCTGCAAAATACGGCATTTACAAGGCCAGTATATTTTTCAATGACTGTATCTAAAAATTACTATTCTGGTTTGGAATCATATCTAAGACAAGAAGGCATGGCTCTTAGGGTATGCCCATTGAAACAGTCTGATGATCAAAATGAAGCTTTTTATGAGCCTATAATGGATGCATGTTTTTTACATCCTATTGATGGTAATCAGATTCAAAAACAGCAAGCATATGGGTATATATTCCGAGATCTAACAAATAATTCTCATTATTATGATGAGTTTTCTAGAAACTATTTAAGAAATTATCGATTATCTTCAATTAGATATGCTGACTATTTAATTAAAAAAGGAAACAATAAAAAAGCTGGAATCATATTAAATACAATGAATCGACATATTTCCCCTATTCATTTTCCAATGAATTATTTGTTCTATTTACAAATTGCAGATTTATATAGAAAAGCTGGATACACTAAAGAAATGTCATATTTCTCATTATTAGGTGCTCAATATGCAGATGCATTAATAATGAATACAAATCTTGCTGCACAAGATCCATATTCAAAGGATTTTAGTCCTTATGTTGCTGCAGCCGAAGGATATCAATATTCAGGAAGAATTGATCTTGCTTTAGAACGATTAAGAACTTATTTACCTGAAACGAATAATGATCCATATCTTCAGAATAAAATTGATGAACTTGAAATACTTGTATTAGAAAATAAAAAACAGTATTCTGATGCTTTGAAACTTGCCGAAACATTCTTACAAAGATATATGGATCCGTCTCAAAAACGATTATTGGTATTAGTTCCTAGAATGGAACAAAAAGTCAATGAATTAAGAGTGATTCTTGGGCTTCATCCATTGGAATCTATGACAAGAATTCTAAATTAATATGGAAAAAGTATTAACTGCTTCTTATACGGGTATATGGGCATTTGTTGAATCTGCTTTTGGAAGTATTTTACATGCTGCTAAAATTCCCTTTAGAGGCTTGTTTATGACTGCATTTTCATGTTTTTGTATAGAACATATTGCCAAGAATAATAAAGGATTTAAGAATAATATCCATTCATTAGGTTCCGTTCTCTTGGTTAAAGCAATCGCTTCGCCTTTTACTCCAATTGGAGCCTATATTGCTGTTTGTTTTCAGGGAATTATTGGGTTATGGATATTCAATACTTCATTTTCAACAAATCGAATATACTTTTTTAATTGTATTGCTCAAGTAGAAACAGCCCTTCAAAGAATACTAGGAATTGCCTTTACTTTTGGATTTATTCCATATTTATTCTTACAGCCACATCAAAAAAATGAACTAATATCATGGTTTCAATCGTATAATGTAGCTTATTATACCTATGTACTCTCATTGATTTATATAGCATTACATCTATTCGCAGGTTTACTCTTTCCTTATATTATAGCTAGATATGGTGCTTTATCTTCTGATGAATTAGAAGAATATATTGCAATCACTTCGGAAATACCTATAAAAAAGTATACAAATACTGACAAGAAACGTAAACGAGGGATATTGATATGGGGATGTATTCTTAGTATGATATATTTAACAACGTATTCGCTATTGTCGGATAGAATTCCTCCATTTCTATACTCTTTGATTATCAGTATTGTATCTATATCTTTCTTATTATTAGTTTTCTATCCAATGT